>Ga0193953_1000014_pt1 | contig 89291 bp, 65 predicted proteins | sample BB_4_MG_FD_140325 | JGI IMG/M metagenome (GOLD analysis project Ga0193953, IMG submission 140325) | Microbial mat bacterial communities from the Broadkill River, Lewes, Delaware, United States - BB_4_MG | ecosystem: Environmental > Aquatic > Freshwater > River > Microbial mats | place: USA...
CGGAGCTTCACCTTCATGAAGAGGTGCACAATGATAAATCTTATCAAACACTTGTGTTAAGTGATTAATTTCACGTATCGTTGGTCCCCACCCGACTACACCATGAACCGGATCAGCATAATGCCTTGTGTGAGATATAATTGCTAGTTTCATTTATGCTTGCTTTCCAATGTATTTAACACTTCAATATATTGAGTGATAATATTATTCCAATCATGTTTATTAGCCCATTCTCTTGAATGACCGGACAATTCTTTTTTCAACTGAAACGCATTTCTAACAGACTGTGCAATATCTTTCCCATCATCACCATCTACCAAATAGCCATTATAACCATCATCAATGGCATCGGCAATACCACAACCTTTAGCTCCAATAGCAGGTAAACCAAAAAAGTTCGCTTCTAAAATGACAATCCCAAATCCTTCTACATCACCATTGGCCTGATTCTCACTCAAAATAACAAACAAATCAGCTTTTGTATAGGCCACTGCCAAATCCTCCCGGCTGGCTAGACGCCCATGGAATGTGATGGCATGTTCCACATTTAACGATTCACCGAGTTTCTCAAACTCCTGTTTATAGGAAGGCAAGCCAACAATGTGATAATGGGCTTTAGGGTATTCTTTTAATATTTCAGGTAAAGCTTTTATCAAACGATGTTGCCCTTTACGCGGTGTTACATTACCCACGGTTAATAAGGCCGGTTCGCCTTTTAAATTTAGCGTTTCCAGATCAGCAGCAGAGGCTAATTCTCTGAATTCCTCCAGATCAATCCCATTAGCTATAATCCTAAATGGTCGCTTTTTAAGCTTTTCAGATAACAGAGAATGTGTAAACTGAGATACTGGTATCAAAAAATCAGCCTTTGAAATTCCCCACCTGGTCAACAATTTCTGTAAAGTATCAGTAATACTCACTTCAGAACCATGCAACACAGCCATTGCCGGAACTTTAACGCCCAGAACTTTGAGCAGACCACACATCCATAATGAGAACTTACCTGAAAAAATCATTCCGACAAGATCCTGCTTTCGGGTAATTCCAACGATCATTTTAATTCTGCGAAAATAGGTTAACCACCCACTTCGCCTCACTCTATTTATTTGAATATTATCTGGCAATTGGGAATCAAAATCAATCACCTCTTGTTGAATCGCATAATTACTATCTACCACCAGGTGAACTTCATAATTGCTTTTTCCAAATAACTTCGCTAATGAATAGGCATGATTCCCAATCCCACCAGGGCCTGGTGGGAACTCTGAAGCGACCAGTAACAATTTCTTTTTCACAGCTTCTCAATTTTTGCTCCTTCTTTCAACATTCTTGACGCCACACGCCAACTTTTTACAACCTGCCAAAAGACAATCGGTAAAATGAAGATGAAAACAGGAAAACTTAAATAATTATATAAGCGATGACTTTTGAACTTATAGGGTACCAATGAAGGGGGTAAGCGAGTAATTAGCAAATACCTGGCATGCTGTCCCCCAAAATATTTACGCGCCAGATACAATACACTTGGAATAGGGCGTGGTGAAAAGGTTTTTTTAGGTCTAAATGCATCCCAGCTACCCATTTGACGCAACCCCCCATCGGATACTTTTAAATGGATTCTTTTTGCATCCGGATTACTTATATTCTTAATCCCTGCCAGGTAACAACGCAGCCCAAACTCGCCATCTCCCATGCGTTGTTTTTCAAATTGACGATCAAATAATCCCACTTTTTCAAATACCGATCGATGCACCATCGCATTACCTGTATCCAGCTGATCTCCCCATCGATAATAAGAATAATTTTCCGGAATTCGGGCACCCACTGTGGAAAGTGATATGCCGGAACTTATCTCTACATTATATGCATCAATGCATCTCAAGTGCTGTTCAATCCAATCCGGATCAACACGCGAATCATCATCAAACAACAACATGTATTCACCAGAACTTTCTCTGACACATAAATTGCGAGCTTTCCAGAGTGCTTTCTCTTTCTCAATAAAAAGCTTTATATCGACTGCAAACGACTTATAAAACTCCTCATTAACGGGTGATGTCTGATCACAAATTAAAACTTCAAAATTCGTGTAGGTTTGCTTTTCCAGATCCTCTAAAACATCCTTTAAATACTTATATCTATTGAGCGTAGGAATAATCACGGATACCTTAGGATTCTGACTCAAGAGTGAAGAGGTCATTTGCCTGGGCTTTCCAACTGAAGTATTTGTCGCAAAAACATTCACTTTCCTGGTCTGGCTCGCTTTACGATAGCCTTTTATTTCCTTCACCACATTCACAAATGATAATAATCGAATGAGGAAAATAAAATTGGCCCACCCTGCATTAAAATACTTTCGAATGAACCGATAATTATCGGCTATGGAAGGCTCTTCGGACATTACCAATCTTTTACTGGTATCAAATGATGTGATCCCTTTCTGCAATGCCTGATAGGCCAAATCCCTCAGCGCCACCTCATGATCACTATATTGGTCATCGTAAATGAGTGCTTTCTGATCAACGTCTTCCAACAAATCATAATTAACCCATATGGAATAGTCACCCGATTGTTTCAGATTAAAATACCACATTGGTTTTATGTATTTAATAAATTGAAATATATAATTTCTATCCGTTTTCATATAACCTAATAAATTCTTTAACCTGATTGTCAATATTAAAAGTATCGCACACTCTTTTCTGAGCCGTTTCAATAATTTTAAACTTGGATGAAGGCGACAATTGAATCACCTTTTTCAATTGAGTACCCATTGATACCACATCTCTTCGGGGAACTACCCAACCGGTTACTTCATTCACCACATTTTCAGATAAACCTTCGGCATCAGAAACAATACACAAACAACCTGCTGCCTGAGCCTCCAATACCGAGTTACAAAATCCCTCCTGATTACTTGGCTGAAAATACACATCTGCTTGCTTCATAAACCCGGCCACTTCATCTGCCGTCTTCGCCCCCAAAAACTCGACTCTATCCTCTACTCCCAATTGATAGGCAGCAAACTTAAGCCGCTCCAGTTCTTCACCTGCACCGATAATCGTATATTTAAAATCAATCCTTTCGGATTTTAGATAGGCCATGGCTCCTAAACCATATTCAAATCCTTTCTTCCAATGCAATCGACCTACTGAAAGAATCTTAACTGGCTTATGATTCGAATGGAAAGCTCGATCAGCATAGAATTTATTGAAATCAATGGCCGGTGTAATTTTTACAATCGGTTTATCCTCTGGAAAATCTAAGGCAAGTAACTTATCTCTTAAATCCTCAGAAATCACATGCATCCAATCCACCATTGGCCAAACTCCATTGTAACAACCCGGATTTTTAACCGGATAGATTGCAATATCAAATCCCCTGATGCTAATAGCCATTTTTGCACCAATTGCTTTGGCTAAATATTCCCGCTCAAATACCATGGTGGCAAAACCAAAGTGTAACCAATCCAAATCCTGTTTTAAAATATGAGCATTTAAACAGAAGTTCCTCAGGATTGAAAATATGGATTTTCCATCCGCTTTAAGCAGTTTATAAAATCGCACAATACGCTTAGGCTGAGTAATTATTAATCGAATAAAAACGCCTGTTATCAATAATAAACTCAGAATATCATTCCGGTTAACCACATATGAGCGCCTTACTTTTGCCCCTGTGAAAGCATGATTATTTCCCTTATTAACAAAAATAAATACCTCATGACCATTTTGAGTGAGCCCCTTCACTTTAGAACGAAAGAAAGTCTCACTATAACCCGGAACTTTTGGTAATACCAAACCAATTCTCATATTACAACCGGCGTTTTATCTGAAACAAAATCTACGATGTCTTCAATACAACCATGAAATCCTTTAAATGACAAGCGATCTTCCCACAATTTCCGGTTATTTAACTGCATTTGAACAAAATCATCGGGATGAATAGAGGTGTGAAAATCGGACAAAATTTCATCTATCCGGCTAATATCAGCTTCTTCTACCCATACCACATGTTGTTTCCAATCAACCATCATATCCAATGGCAATACACAGTCTGTGTTAATAAATAGTGGAATGCGTCCCACGGCCAAGGTCTCATAAATACGCACAGAAAAATTTCCTCCTCCTCTGATACAAATGGTATAATCTGTATTTCGAAGATTATTAAAAAACTCAAGTGTTGAAACTCTTCTGTCTTTTTCACTTTGAGCTCCCGCCCTATATTTATCTCTGATAATAAAGTCAGATTGAACCATGGAACTATTACTTAAATGATTCAAAACTTTATTACGTCGTAATGTTGAAGGATATAATACTTGTGGTTCAAAATACCTTAATCCCATATAGTGCTTAGCATTACGCTGCAGACTTGTCAAAAACATACTCAAATAGCCCAGCTTACTTGAAACAGCTTGCCCACAAAAACCCACAACAGGTTTCTCACCCTTTTCCCTTGTTTCGAACTGTCCTTCATAAAAAACCTCAATGGGATCAGTAATAAAAGCCGGCATACCAAATTGCTTCTTAAGCCGCTTACTATAATATCCGCTTTGTCGTAAAACAATCACATCTTTATCTAAAGGCGGCACACCAAAATCACCGGTGGTCACAGTCACCACTTCTTTTCCTGCTCCTTTACATCGCTGCACCAGCTCCTTAGCTTCTTTCAGCCGGTTATTTTTATAAAAATAATTCCAGGAATAAGGTAACACACAAAAGTCAGCCTCATGAACATCATCCACCAATTCAATTGCCTGATAATAGTCACCATAAAGTCGAACCAGTTCCGATTCACCAAGGCCTTTTTGATTGACCAACGGCTTTAAAAAATTGATCCAATCTTTGCCTGAAGCTTTATTAACTTGATCATTATACCCTGTAAATACTTTCATCAATTCGTGTTTGGTTGGTTAATTTCAGGTTTCTAATTTTTCAGGACTATGGAGTGATACATCTTTTCGAAAGCATCCAGTTGCTCAGGAATTAAATGCTTTTCACGGATGGTTTCTTTAGCAGCCTGGCGGATACTATTTAAATCATATTCTCCTTTCACAATATCCATTATAATATCGGCCATAACCTGAGGTTGTCTGACCGGGGCAATCCATCCATTTTTTCCATGAACTATCACCTCTTTCATACCACCACAATCGGTAGAAACAACCGGAACGCCAATGGCCATTGCTTCTAAAACCACATTAGCAATCCCCTCTTCGACACTTGGTAAAAGAAATAAATCGGATTGCAGATAGTAATCCACAACTCGACTATAGGGTACATTATCAATTAAGTTAATCTCTTCATCCAATCCCAAATCATGAATTTGATAAATTATTTCTTCACTGCACATGGCTCCAACAATGGCATATTGAAACTTCACACCACTATCTTTAAGCATCTTACACGTATCTAATGAATAGTGATAACCTTTTTTCCAATGCGACCTTCCAATGGACAGGAGACTGAGAATCGCATTTGGAGGCTTGGAATTCGCATCTTTCAGCATAAATGGATGAACCGCACCTGGTATGCGATACACCTTAGAGGGATCCGCATTATATTTTTCAGCTTCTTTGATCAAGGCTGTTGAAACAGAATGAAAAGCATCATAATGAGGAAAAGTAGAACGATATTCATTCGCGAGTCCTTCATCCGCTACCGGAGAGTAATTGACATGAGCTCCTCTGAAACTCCCCACCACTTTAACTCCGAACTCCTTTAAAAACAACCATTCACTACCATTCTTAATCCACTGTACATGAAATACATCAGGTTTGTTATTAAGCACTATAAAATATTTACAGCACCTACTTAATCTCACTCCTAACCTGGCGGATCCATTACGAGTATTTGCGAGAAGTACTTTCTGCAGAACAATTGGCCTGGAAAACAAGAATTTTAAAAAATGGATTGCAAAACACAATACTATGGCCCCTATGGATTCCGGAAAATAACTGATATGTATATTGTTATTGTACTTTACTTTTCGTTTTTTCTTACCAAAAAGAAAGATTTCATAGTCTCGTTCAGCCATACCTGTAATGAGATTCTCCACAAATGACGTAGATGGAATTTCACCCGAATAAATAGCAATTTTTATCTTAGGCATGGATGCTACTTTTTTTTCCATTCGCATTTTGTTTCGAAAACAAACTCAAAGTCAACAACATGCTTACCGAATGTGAGTAATAAACAGAATCCTGCGTTTTAAACTTTTCATAAAACGACTCGACTATGTCAGTTGGTACAAAATCCTTAAACTTATCATTCCCGAACAACCATTTAGTGAATTCTTTTTCATTTTGCTTACCCAAAAATTGTATTTCCCAATTTCGAGTCACTTTATTCCGTTTTCCGAAAGCATTTGCAGAGACGGATTTTGCCTTTCGAATAAGCCGGTTCGGAAGATTTTTCTTACTAAAATAATTTTGATAGTTATATAAATTCAAAGGTTCAAAAGATTGCCAAGGGATTTGAGCAAGTTCAGGTGAAAATCGTTTAATGTATTCAATCTGTATTTTCCTTTTTGCCAAATATGTTTCCGGAATGGAACAGATAAACTGGCACATCCGATCCTCATAATAAGGTAATACCATGTCACCAACAGCTTTGAAAACGTTCAGGTTAACTGATGTCCACCGGGGAGCCCAGTACAAGGATTTAAAAGCCCTTATTCTGGCATTATTATTATCGATTTTAATAGTGGCTAAGAGATCGGATAATTGGTTGGTCAGCTCCTGTTCAAAATCTCCCGATAATCCCCAAGCCTCCCACATTGCTTTAGCCAGTTCCAATCCGCCCTTCTTGATAATTTTCTTCTTTAAAATGGACACCAATTGATCGAAATCATCACTTTCACTCACTCCCATATCATTGAACAGCACATCCCCCCAATGTCCTAAATAAAAGACATCTCCCATTTTCGAATAATCATCAAAAAAAGCCATTTGACGTGGATGAGTGAAATCAGAATAGCACTCATTAATGGCTGCCAATTGCTCAATCACGTTCCACAAATACCCTTTATTAACTGATAAATCTGAAAAGTTCCATTGACATGCATCTGCAATGGCTTTTCCATACTTGGTTTCGTTAAAACTATCCTGGAATTGGTACGAATAGGCATGTACATTTTCCCAACCTTTAACTGTTGTGGCCAGCGATCGACTATCTAAACCTCCCGATAATGGCAGGATAACTTTTCGGTTTTTCAACTTCTCGGCAGCGATGGTATCCATCAAATGAGCAAACTCATCCACTGCTTCATTAAAACTAATATCACGCGGGCTATAATGCCAGGTAAAATGATGCTTTTGAAATTCAGCCGCCCCATTAATTCCAACTTCATAAACAGCACCCGGTTTTAAACACTTCTGATTTTTGTAAAAAGTGGTATCATCTAAAAAGAAACCAGTTGCCAAAAAGAAAGCAACATCTTTATAACTGATCTCCTTCGAATTTCGATCGCCGACAAAAGTGGTACTTTCAGGTATAATTGGTGTTTTTACAATCATTCTATTCTATTGACAAAATACAACTACAAAATCTAATCAAACGCCTTACTAAACAACTCTGGAATAGATCGTTTCATGATCTTTCACCACAACCGGCATGTGAAACATATCATACATCCGTTTCTGAAGATTTGCGCCAATGCTAGTCAATTCCTCAAAAGAATAGTCCAACATTTCTTGCAACTTCCGCTCAAGAGCCTGTTCATCATCAGGTTTAAACAATAAATCCTTATTTCCAATAACAAACCGCAATCCAGCCACATCACTTCCAATAGCTGGTAATCCTGCTGCACATGCTTCCATACATGCTACTCCTGAAGCTTCTGAGCGACCATATTGGGAAGTTGGCTGAACATATATATCGGATAGGTTAATGTATTTCTCCACATCCAGCACTTTACCTGAAAAAGTGACCTTATCAGCAACCTGTAAATTTTTAGCAAGGTCTTCCAGCTCTTGTCCGTATGCAGAATCCTTATCGCCAATAATCAATAAATGATAGGCTGATGCATTGTTTAGCCGGGCAAAAGAACGAATCAACACATCAATGTTTTTTACCGGCACCAGGTTTGCAATCGTTAAAATTACCTTTTTCCCCTTGAAACCTAAGCTCTCTTTTAGCGACTCTTTATTGTATTTCAACACTCTGGTGATCACTTCATCCACATTGGGGCCCATACCGACACACGTTGATTTCTTAGGCGATATTGGATAAAGAGCAGACATCTCAGGATTTAGGGTGAATACCCAGGTAGCCAACCAGTTTCGAATTGTCCAATGGCGGTGCCACACCATACTTTTCTTAGTATAAACCCAGGGAATTCCGGCCAATCGGGCCGCCAAGGGTTCATACCAATCACTTTTCCAATGAAAAGAATGTATCAAATCGAACTTCTTTTCTTTAAGAAAACGGGCATTACTAAAAGCACCTCTCACACCTTGCAAATAATTCTTCCTGTTGGGAGAGAGTCTTTTTATATAAACAGGGTATCCTAATGACTTAACATACTTAAAATACTCACCTTTCTCATGGTCACAACAAATGGAGGGTTCAAATCGATCCAAATCCAAATTTCGGATTAAATCCACCATGTGTTTCCCACTCCCGGCAGTATTAAAGTTTGGAATGGTAAAAAGTATCTTAATCTTTCTCACAATTTTAGGGGGTTTAGTTATATCACGGGTTAAAATGGGTTCTTCCTTATCGCTGGCTTAACTTCTCATAAACTACCTGATGTTCTTTAGCTACTATTGGCAAATGAAACAATTCAAACATGCGATTTTGCAGCTCTTTTCCGATTTCACTCAGCTCCTCCTGTGACTTTGCGAGCATAAACTCCATCTTTTCAAGCAGTTGACTCTCACTATCGGGCTGAAACAATAATTCCTTATTTCCAATAACATACCGCAATCCTGCGACATCGCTACCAATGGCAGGAATCCCCGCCGCACAAGCTTCCATACATGCCACACCTGATGCTTCAGATAAACTTGGCTGCACATACAAGTCAGCCATTTGAATATATTTCTCTACATCTACTACCTTTCCGCTGAAGGTCACCTGCGATTGCAATTGCAATTGTTGGACTAATAATTTAATATCCCGACCATAAATGGTATCCTTATCCCCCACAATTAATAAATGACAATGAGTATTCGCTTTCAATTTTGCGAAGGCCCGGACAAGTACATCTATTTTTTTTATAGGCACTAAATTAGCAATGGAAAGAATCACTTTTTTATCATCCAGGCCCAAACCCTCCCTAAGCTTTTGCTTGCTTAAACCTTGGATGCGATGGAGTATTTCATTGACATCCGGCCCCAACCCCACACATTTAGATTTGCGTTCTGCTATAGGATAAATAGCATGCATTTCGGGATTTAACGTAAATATCCATTTAGCCAGAAAATTACGTATTGTCCAGTGTTTATTCCAGACCATACTTTTCTTGGTGTAAATCCAGGGTATGCCTGCCAACTTAGCTGCCAGGGGCTCAAACCAATCACTTTGCCAATGAAATGAATGAATCAGGTCAAATTTCCCTTTCTTAAAAAAACGGGCATTTCGAATAACACTTTGTAGACCGGAGGGATACTTTTGTCGTGTAGGAGCCAGTTTTCGAATAAATATAGGATAACCTAACTCTTTGACATGCTTAAAATAAAGTCCTTTTTCATGTTCACAACATATGGAGGGTTCAAATTCATTGGGATCTAGTTTACCTATTAGATCAACCATATGCTTACCACTTCCGGCAGTATCGAAGTTAGGAATGGTAAATAGAATTCTTATTTTCCCGTTTTTTTTAGTCCTCATTCAGTTCAGTCCCCTTACTCAAACAATCTAATTATACCGATTACCAATCAAAACGACTGATAAAAATATCAATCTATGATTGTGTATCGGCATTTACCATTGTATAACAAAATGCTTTATCAATCATTTTGTTATACAATTGGTATTACTGATTTTTTCACTTCGCTTATTATTCCGCCGCATGATAAAAAACGACCTGACATCATTGATATGATTTGACCACGCCAACTGCCAATTCATTCTCCAATAGGTTACTTTAGTGCCAACCCGACCATCCATAACAAAAACAAATCCATCAGTGTCCTTTTGTATATCTAAATGATGAATCCCATGCTTAAAGTACTGATGATGCTTTAATGGCTTTACTAAAGCCCCGCCCTTTTTATACTTGATTATTTGAGGCGATAAATCAGAAATAATTAATGAATAAACAGCATATCCATACCCCTTCCTTCTGCTTTGAACCGGTAAAATCAGCTCTCCTTCCATGTGAATGGGGCGACCTGCGGGGCGCATCTTTTCTCCAATACCTAAGGGCGACATGGGATGCTCGGTAAATTCACCTTTTTCAAGGTCATCCGACACAAAACAAAAAAGTTTATAATCTCGGTCGGCTGCAAAAAGGTATACTTCATCATTATTTACAACAAGAGTAGCATCCAGGTACTTCCCGCTGATTAAATCCCTTTGCTTTTCCCATTTCAAGGGAAATTGTTTCGTTGAATAAAGAGATACTGCTTCCGCTCCTTTAGTTTCAGGAATCATGTATACCTGATCTTTCCATGTAACAACCTGTGGATAGGACAAATGAAATTTCCGTTCTAAAGCGATGCCCTCAAAAGTCCAATTATGAAGGTCTGTTGATGTCAAAACATCAATACGCCCAAAATTCTCCACAGCAGCTTCTACAAATAGATAATAAACGTCTCCTTTTTTATAAAAAAATGGATCAGCAATGTAATCGCTGCCATTTATTTGCTTAATATCCTTGTGACTGATAACTGAAAATGGTTCAATTTTATCCGTTAAAGAATTAATCCGTCCGATACCAATGGACCACATTTGAGGTCCAACATGTCGAAAAATAAAAGGATATCGCACATGTAATAAAATAAAACACAAACCTAAAGTAACCGCAACAGATAGCACTATTGTCATAATTGAAGCAAATTTCTACTTAGCAAAAAGGCTGAATTCAATATTATTGCAGAACATACATTGGTGTGTCATTTAAAAACGCTACCCTTTGATTTCATCACTTCCTCTTTCATATAAACAAAGCCTTTGATCTTAAACAAAGCCGAAATCCACGTATAAGCCACGACAAATACAGCAGATTTGATAATGGTATCAAAATACAAGTTGTCTATTTCTACAAAATACAAGAGTGGCAAAATAACCAAACCAAAAATGGAAAGAACCTCAATAACGACCTTCAAAACAGACACTAACTTAATATGCATATACTTTTGAACAATAATAATTCGCGTAAAAAAGACGAAATATTTAAAACCCACAAAAGCATATAAATAAGAAAGAAGTCCATATTTAATACCGAAACCTAAAGCAAAAAAGATGCTTGCTCGCTCCAATACAGTAATAACTGTTAATAGTTTTAACCGACCAGCCCCTTTAAGCATTGATGTTACCACCAAATTAACTGGTAATAAGGGCAATATAAAAAGCAGAATTTTAAAATAAGGAATACTCTCTACCCATTTATCCGAATAGATGATAACGATTAAATTATCGGCAGAAGCCAACATCACACCAAACAATAAAATCACTACAAAACTAAGGGACTCAATCGCTTTAAAAAAAGTATCCTTTATTTTATCAGGATCATTTTGGATTTTAGCAAACATCGGAAACATCGGTCTGGTAATTGGCAGGATAAAGGTATACTGTGGAAGCTCCTGCAATCCTTTTGCCCGATTATAGAAACCCAGGACAGAAGCACTAAAAATCTTACCAATAAACAGGTTGTCGAGACGATCAACGACATTGTTAATAATACCGATATTCAAAAAACCAAGCCCGGTTTTCCATAATTCTTTAATAGATTTTAGATCAAACTCTAGTCTTGGCCGCCACTTGGTCATATACCAAATGGCCACCATATTAATAATTGTTGAGGAGAGCCCGTAGGCAACCAAACTCCAAACTCCAAAACCCAAATAAGCCATGATGATTGCCACTGTACCAGAAGATACAGACGACACAAACATCGCTTTCGCAAACACCTTATACTTAAGGCCTTTATAAAGCATTGATGAGTTAACAATGGTTAGTGACTTAACTATAAAATTAAAAGAGGTCACTCTCAACACATTAACAATCATATCATCATCGTAAAATTGTCCAATATAAGGAGCTGCCACCCACATAGCCCCGAACATAAACAACCCCAAGGATATATTCACATAAAAAACAGTATTCAATTGAATACGATCTACCACCTTCTTTTGAACCAATGCTTGCCCCAAACCAAAATCATTCAAGGCATCAGCGAAAGCAATAAAAAAAGAACACATGGCAACTAAACCAAAATCAGCAGGTTCTAAAAGTCGCGCAAGAAAAATGGAGATAACGAAGGTGATCCCTCGTTTTAACAGTTTTTCTATTAAACTCCATTTGATGGCATTCTTCCCTTTTTCCTTTAAGCTCATCTCAATAATTAGTAGGTAAACAATTCCTTTCTCTCATACTTAAAGCCTAATCAGGATACCCCCAACGATTACAGCTTCGCCTCCTCAGTCACAGGATTGGATGAGCTTTGCAAGGTTCTAAAGAAATATGATTTTTAGGTTTGCGATATCCGAAAATACTATTCTTACTGTTAGTAGATACTTAATTGTGACAAACAGGTCTTTTTTTTTGCCCAATAACTACAATCTCTCCATTAGTGATTTGTATCATACTTAAAAGCCAGTCCTTGCTACAATTTGTAATAGACGAACAAAAAAAATATATTTCACATTAAGAAGTTCATTTTGTAGATTTAAACTAGTTTTGAAGCTGAAAAAACTCACATGCCTGACTTCTTCAACATAATGCGCCTAAAAGGTTTTCCGGTGGACAAAGCCAGAAAGCAACTTGACATTATACATCAATCCAATAACCTTTTGGAGTGGCAAGAAGGTCAAAAATGGAACATCTTTAAATACCATTTCAATAAGCATTCGTTTTACCATTCATTCATTAGCAATATTCCCAAAAAATGGGAAGATATTCGGATCATCACCAAATCCGATTTACGGCCAAACATCCCTTTACCGACATTCCCTCAATCGCTTTTTAATCAACTTTACATTCAACAAACATCCGGCTCTTCCGGTCAACCATTCTCCTATTCCATCGATTATCTGAGCCATGCGATCACCTGGCTATTGGTTGAAAATCGGTATAATACAGCCAATATATCCATAAACGACAGGCAGGCCAGGTTTTATGGAAGCCCCATTTCCAAAATTGACAAACAAAGAGAACACCTCAAAGACTTTCTGGCCAAACGTTATCGTTTTCCGATCATGGATTTATCTGATTTAGCTCTTGATAAATGGTTAAATAACTTACAGAAAAAGCACTATAAGTACTTATATGGATATTCATACCCCTTAATTACATTTGCACATTACTTAATCCGGGAAAATAAAGTCTTAAAAAATATTTGCCCAACCATTTCATCCTGCATTGTTACTTCGGAAATGTGCTCCCCGGAGGATCAAAAAATCATTGAACAAGGCTTTGGGATTCCTTGTTTCAATGAATATGGAGCTTCTGAATTTGGTATCATTGGCTTTGGGCAATCTAATCGCTGGCGAATATCCGATGAAACTATTTTTCTTGAAATTGTTGATGAGAAAGGAAAACAAGTTAAAGAAGGTGAAATGGGAAAAGTGGTCTGCACCTCTTTGCACAACACAGGTACTCCATTTATCAGGTATGAAATTGGCGACTTAGCACGTATGGTTACAGTTAATAACCAACGATACATTACTGAACTATCAGGTAGAGTGGAAGCAATGGCAGTTTTACCTTCTGGTAAAAAAGCTCCGGGAGATACTGCTTTTTATTACATTATGAAAAGTTTCACTGAGAAACATAAATTCATCTCGGAATATAGAGCTATTCAAAAAACGCCAGGTTTATTTATTCTTGAAATTGTTGCCGACCAATCACTGAGCCTCAAAGCCATAAAAACACTAAACTTAATTGCCGAATCCTATCTTGAAAAAGAGATTCAAATTGATGTGACTCGAGTTAAATCGATTGAAAGAACTGCCAAAGGTAAACTTCAACGTTTCATCCCCATTAGCACTGAATAACTCTCTTCAAATCTACTTATTACCTCCTTTTACGACCATAAACCTTTTTTATCACCCAATTAAGAAGTTGTTGAACAAATTTAAAGCGGGTTGAAAATGCAATCATTATTCGAAAAGCGCTCTTGGGCACGTACATATAAACACCTGGATAGGTAACAAAATCCCCTGTATAACACATTTTATGGATAGTGGGACCATAAAAACTTCTGTTTTTTAATTCCTCAGACATCAAGCCTCCGCTTAAAAATACTTCGGCAACATCAGGATCCACCTGAACAAAGTCATACTTCTTGAAACCTTTTTCTTTGGCCCACTCAATGGTTTTCCAATACAATACATGTGTAATGTTTAAACCGGCGTATTCCCCTGTCCATCCCCATTTAAAAGCCCGAAAGGTATCGCCAATATTGAAACACAACATCGCACAAACAGTCTTATCATTATAATCTAATAAGTGCAAGGAAATTCCATTACCGGGCGTAAGCGCATCCCACAAACGGTAGAAAAACTGAATATTACTATTAGTTGGCTTTGTTTGCCGACGCCGGCACATGGATATCATCAAAGAAAAAAAAGTCTCCAGATCACTCCGTTGTCCAACCCTATACAGAAATGACTGCTTCAAACCACGCCTGATGTTTTTCCGTCGATCCCTTCTAAATTGAGAAAAAAGGGTATCCATATCAGGCGTCAAATCCAACACTAAACTTGCCTCAATAACAGGTTGTGGCGGAATCGATTTTATTTTTTTGTGAAAATTTTCACCTTGAAGCAGTTCTGGCAATTCAGGAAAACGATAATTAATATCCCATACTAAATACAACAATCTTTCCTTTTTCACCCATTGCTTTACGAAAGCAACCAGGCGCTCTCTATAATGCCATCCCTCCTCAGAAAAACAGGGTCCTTGCGGTACAATACCAATGGTTCCCAGTTTTGACAATTGCCAGGTTAATACCTGAACCCCTGCTACAACCTGAGCGTTTTGCCGAAGTAATATCTGGCAACTATTCCAACCTTCTATTTGCCGGGCATAAGCCCAGGCAGAAGACTGTTCAAAAGGAGGTTCCGGGATAGATTTCAGAAATAGATCCCATTGATTACTTTCACCGTAGGCCTGAACTAATATGGAAATATCGTTTTTCACTCAATCTCTTCTATTACATACACATTTATAAATACTTACAAGAAATGGCTATTTATTTTTTCCATACAGCCGTTTTCGTAATCCAATCATAAATGATCCATTAATAAATTTCCCACCAAATTTATATAACAAAAACCGATACAGCACATTGGGCACATACATATACTTACCCGGATAAACTATAAACTCTCCGCCCCAGCGCATTTTATTAATCGTTGGTCCATAAAAAGAAGTTGACTTCAAACTTTCAGTCATTGGCAAATCTTCCGTATATGCTTTTGCTACTTCCGGATCCACCTGGACAAAATCATACTTCTCAAATCCATTCTCCCTCGCCCATTTAATCGTGTACCAATAAAGCGAATGGGTGATATTCGTTTCACCATAATCCCCGGACCATCCCCATTGCCAAAAACGAAAGGTATCTCCCAATGTAAAGCACAACATGGCACATACAAGCTCTTTATTATAGTAGGCAAAAAAGAGTTTTATTCCATTTATCGCTTCAAAAGCATCCCATGTGTCGTAGTAAAACTGTAAACTTTTAAAGGCAGGCTTCACCTCCCGGCGATCACACATCACCTTCATCAAATCAAAAAACAACGGTAATTCATCCCGTGTGGCCATCTTATAGTCGAAAGAATATTTAGATGCCTTTTTGAGATTTCGCCTTCGACTGGCGTGCATCTGTTTCACCAAATCATCATCTGACTTGGTGAGATCAAGCAAACTCGTTGAACGAATTATTGCAGTTGGTGGCAATCCATTTATTTTATCCTGAAATTTCTTTTGAACTAATGTAGAACTCAACTGTGGATAGGCATAATTCACGTCCCAAACAAGATATAGCAGAGACTCCTGCTTACCCCATTTTTTAACGCTTTCAATAATCAGTGTCGATAGCTCACTACCTACATTGCTTAAGCATGGCCCCTGTGGGATGAAACCAATCTGCCAAAATTTACCCAATTGCCAAACAAACAACTGAACCCCTCCAATTATTAACCCTTGCTGCCATATAATAATTCGTACAACCTCCCAGCCAATGCGCTCATACACCTTTGCCCAGGCAGAAGTTTGTTGATAACTGGTTTGATCCAAAGACAGCACAAATTCATCCCATAATAAATTTGTGCTGCCTTTAGTAATTTCAATTCGATACGACTTCAATTCTGAATACTTACTATTTTGACTAAAACAACTTTTTCTTTTTAGCTTTAACAACCGCATTTACTAATATTAAAATATCAATATTATCTGGCAATTTCGATGTACCCTATTTCTTCCTAATATAATCCTAAAAGATTTTCAGTATTATTCGGCTATATCACCCAAAGCAACATTTACCTCCTCGTCAGTCCGTAAAGCAACTGTGAACAAACCAGTTTTAAGGCTTACACTAACCAGAAGCAAAGTTAACAATAACATCAGCTAAGGTAATTTCCTTCAAAACATTTAGTCTCACAGTAAAGACTGTTAGTCAAAAAAACTTACCCTTTTATACATTTCTCTCACAAGTTAATCACCCATAATAGATAATCCACCCATTTTATTCTGCAGCATAGCAATTCAAGGAAAAAACAGATCACTTTTTTTTTAAATAAAAACTAACTAATATCGCATCTAATCAGACTAGAATTAATGACTACTTACAGATGAAAGTTTGTGAACAAAACAGAATTAACTGGGAAGAAAACCTGATAAATTTTAAACATAGTATTTTTCTATGTCCTGATTGGATTGAATCGATATGCGATAATCAAAAAAAGTCTTTTTACATCAATTTCGTCCAAAACGATGTTATTCAGGCAAAACTATCCGGCCTTATTATCAAAGGATCAAAATGGAAAGGCAATCAATTGTATGCCTATGCCGGACCAGCACTATCTCAACCAAACGAAAGGTTGAATAAGGAATGCCTACAAGCATTATTTAATTACGCGAAAAAGAAAAATATTGCCCGGATTGTTCTTTCCTCATACGATCAGCCTCACAATCTGAGTTTCTCTTCCCCCAACTTCTTTAACACATCCAGATACGAATATGAAATAGATATAAATACGCATACCCCCTTAAGTTACTCCTCTCGCTTTAAAAAAAATCTTCGCAAAGCAAAAAAGGCTAATACAACATTGTCTATCATAGATTCCTCCAAAGGACTAAAAGCCTTACTAAAGTTAGTAGAAGAGACCAGAAGCATCAGAACTCAAAAAAAACGTAAAAACTATAATCCTTTTTTTCTGCCTCATATGTCCAAACAATCCCTCGAAAAGATGATGCCGTCATCTTTTGCTCGTTATACAGAAATATCAGATAATAATAAAACACTCTGTGTGGGGCTATCTCTTCATGCTTTCCCGAAAACAGCAATACTTATGTTTGGCATGAATAAGATGGGATATACATTGGGTATATCTGCTCAGCTATTTAACAACTACATAAGCGGCAACCAACAAGAAATGACAGAAATAATTAACATCGGTGGTATTCCTTCTGGCCAGGATGGCGAACACTTATCTGTTTTTAAGGAATCCATGGGAGCGAAGAAAAGACTGGTACATGGGGCAACAACTAATTTTATCATTTATCCTTACAGATTAATGAACCCACTATTGAACCTTGGCAGAAGCCTACCTGACAATCCTTTGACGAAAGGATTAAAATGGCTCTTAAATAAGTCCAACTAACTACGCTTCTTTGTGAAAAGTATGCTTGTCTTCCTAAAGGGTTATAAAAAAAACCCCAATAACTAAAGCTATTGGGGTCATGGATTTCATTCTTTTATTTCTTTACTCCTCAGGGATAGAGTACTCATCCCACCAAACCGGCAACTCCAATGTATTATCTTCTAAAGCTTCCGGATAAGATCCAACTTCCACTTCCGGAATAGACTCAATTATTTGTATTTGTTCATCGCTTAAGCCGGTTCCATTAGTCAAAGCCCAAACTGATTTCTGTAATACCTCAATAATCTCCCCATATCTTGGTGCATCAGTGGAACCCTTTAAAGCAGCACTTGAACTTACCACATTGTAATGCTCAAAATTAATTTTCTTTCGAGCAAGCCTCCTCAGTAAGCGCCACATTATCTGAGAATTTGAGATGCCGGCAATCGAAAATCCAACCGCTGGTGTAGATGAATCAAACCCTCTGTTCAAGCAATATAAGTTAAGTACTATCGTTCGAGTCTGGCCAGGTTGTAAACAAACCCATGTCCATTGCAAAAGGATACCATGCTGATAACCGTCTTTTTTCACTTTAAACATCAAACCACGAGGTAGGAAAACCGAACGGCGGAAATTTGATGTATTCGTTAAGGTAAGTCTCACTTTAATAAACTTACCTCCACTACCATAACATGAATAGGATTGATTGGCTTCTACATCAGTCGCTGACTTCAATGCCGCACTTCCTTCATTTTCAAGAATACTGGCCAATTCACCTTCTACACTCTCAATAACGATACCTTCAGGTACATTAAACGGATCCGCCTGCAACTCACCGGCTGCATCTCCCATTCCTGGTATATTTCCCGGAGCCTCAATATTTTCTTCTTTCTCACATCCCGCGAATATAACAAGGGAGGCAAGAAAAAAATAAGTCAAGATTTTTTTCATGATTTCTGTAATTAAATTAATAATGATATCACAAATGTAAAGTACTTATTATTCATTTTCAACGCTTTCTGTCCACTCCGCAAATACACACAAAACAACACAAACGACTGTCTGCCTGATAGTTATATTTATAAAAATGCAAACAACATCATTTTTCGTTTGACGAAATGCTTACCTGCATTAATGTACGTGTGAATTGCTTTGATTAATTTCCCTACTCTTGTTCGTTTTAATTAGAAACAAGCACTTTAACTGTTTTCTGATACTGTTTGCAACTAAAAGATACAATATACAAGCCTCTTTCAAGAGATTTTAAAGACAATTCATTTTTCACAACACCTTCATCACAAAGAGTACCGGTATAACTGTACACTTGATAATTCATCTGCTCACTTCCCTGATCATTCATTAACACAAACCGATTTTCAGATTGCCTGTAAACAATATTCCATAAGTACTCATGATCATTTTGTGCTGTTGCAAGCCCAGGCCATCCAGCCAAACGGGCAAACATCCACCAGGCGGCCCGACCTTTTAACTCACAATTCAAAGCTTTTGAATGAGCACAATTACCAGTATTCAAGCAATCTCCGGAATTTTCGCTACACCACTCTTCGGCCCAATTAGCATCCCTCGACCCATTACCGTCACTATCATAATCACATTCATCATTTGCTTTCTTATCCAAATAAGAATTTCCATCCGGATCATAGCTCTCAATATCTGCAAAATCAAACAAGATCTTATTATTTTCAGCACAGAACGCTCTTATCTGCTCATTGTTTTGATGAAGGGTACCTGTTTCACCGGTTCCGTCCAAGTGACCTGTCATATAGATAAATGTCACATTGGGGTAATGCGACTCAAATACCGACATTGGCTCAAGGTACTGACTTACCACATTTTCAGAAGAACGATTGCTCAATTGCCCACACCAGGACCATAAAATAACATTAAACCTAGAGTTTTCACTTTTCTCTAAAAAAACAGAGGTATTCTTCTTCCATTGGGGATAAGAACCAACATCCCCACTGAGATCACCACCTTCATGCAATTCCAAAACATTGGAAATATCGTGGGCTGAAAACGAAAAATTGGCACCCATGGCTGTACTAATTGCACTCATCCCCGTAACCAACTGACTTCCATGCGAAGTATGACCATAACCAATATGCAAATTATTCCTGGCAGCATTCAAATATGCTTCTGGGATCTGATAAATATCTGTGCAAGTATGATCAATAACAAAACCTTGTCCTACTGACATAATACATACAGCAATGCCCAGTAAAACAGTTAATACTACTTTCTTCATAATAAAATTAAGGATTAGGATTAAAAACGGCTGCAAATTATAATAGTTAAATAAGAATGTCAATATTTATTTTAGATAACTACCACTATTTCAACACAAACACATTTCCTCTCCCATAAACAGTGATGTACAGCTTCAAAATCTTCTTTTTAAAATTCTTGCAAGGAATTATCGCATTTATGACCTATCTTTTTTATCTTGTTTTTTATAAAGTTTACGAATACATGTATATACATTGACTGTCCATTCAATACTACTTTGCATTTTTTTAAGCCTATTACTCTATGAAAAAAATCGCCATACTACAATCCAACTATATTCCCTGGAAAGGATATTTTGACATGATTAATATGGTAGACACTTTTGTGATCTATGACGACATGCAATACACACGTCGGGATTGGAGAAACAGAAACCTTATTAAAACTCCGAATGGAACAAAATGGTTAACCATTCCTGTTGATGTTAAAGGAAAATTTCAACAACAAATCAACGAAACGCAAATTAAGGATACGAATTGGAGTAAAACCCACTGGCAAACATTGAAAAATGTTTACGCTAATGCCCCGCACTTCCAGACTTATAAAACATATTTTGAAGAAATATATGGTAATATTTCCACAACCTCCCTTTCTGAAATCAATTATCGTTTTCTAACTGCAATCAACCAATTATTAGGAATAAAAACGGAACTCATATTTAGCACAGAATTAAGTGTGACAGGAAAAAAAACAGATCGTTTGCTCAATATTTGCGAGCAATTAGATGCTGATTTATACTTATCAGGCCCCGCAGCTAAAAACTATTTAATTGAAGAGAAATTTGAAGAGAAAAACATTCAAGTGGAATGGATGGATTACAATGGATACAGAGAATACCCCCAGCTATACACACCGTTTGAACATGGGGTAACAATTCTTGACCTGATTTTTAATACCGGCCCGGCTAGTATCCAATACATGAAATCCTTTAATGATAACTAAACCTTGCACTCATTCAGTAACAGTACTCAACTTATCCGACTTAAACAAGAGTTGATTCAACCACTCTTCGATGTTTGTGAATCCATTTTCATCTACATCTCCATGGGGATCATTCATTAAGGTTAATTTTCGTTCACTTGATTCTCCCGGCCAACCTCCTACACTATAAGGATTTCTAATTCTTTTACCCGATTTATTACTTATTTCGCTAATGATACGCTGATCTATTACATCGCGATTACCTGCATGGGCGCCACAATTATCGAACAAATGATTTTGCAGCTGACTCACTGCAATTATGGATAACTGAGGCATTTTAATAGGTTTATCAAAAGTTGCTATCGCCCTGTTGCCCGGATTATGAATTTGCCGCATCCCCCATTGATCTCCACTAGGCAAATTATGTGTCTTATTACCTTTTAAAAACAATCGACTACCCACATGGATTTCTGAACTTATGGAGATAATATATCCATTCCGATTCTGAATACCAGGTAGGTAAAAATTATTTAGGGCAGTAGCTTTTAAAGGCAAACCTTTGGGTCCACGTGAACCAAAATAGAGTGCATGGGTATCGCTGTTATAAATAAGATTATTGGCAATTAAAGCTTCTTGCGAATCACCACGTACAAGCGGATTACGGTCGGCATTATGCACAAATAAGTTTTTAATAATGCTGATTTGTCCGGTATTCATAGCCAGCAATCCACAGGAATGATTCTTATAAGTTAGGGCTTCACTGATAATGCAATTGCTGATGGTAATGCCATTACCGCCATTAAGTATCCCGATGTTCTCATCAGTGGCCCAAGAAATACTGCAATGATCCACGACTATATTATATAATTTTGTAGAATCATCAGCAATATTAATACCATCTATCTGCTTTCCTGATGCTATGCCAGGCCGAATCTTAAGCCCTTGTATCAATATATCATGGCTTGAGATACCCAGAGAATAGTTTTTAAGTGTGATCCCCGGATAGGGTGCTGTTTGTCCGGCAATAAATAAGTAGGGGTTAAATACCCTCAAAGTGCGTTTTAACTCTATGACACCACTCACCTCAAAGACGACGATGCGTGGTACATTTTTGTAAATTGCTGACCGTAAAGAACCTGGACCCCCATCATTAAGATTAGTAACTTTTATTATTATTGGTAAAGTATCTCCTGCATAGGCTCCTCTGGAATCAGAACCAAATCCCTCAGCACCAGGAAATATATTCTGAGCATTAACAAAATAACAGACCAGAATAAAAATGGTTAGAAATATCGATTTAATCATACCCTTCTTTTTTTAAGTTAGTAACTTAAAAACACCTCATCCATAAATAACAAGAACTATGCAAAAAGTCAAGTCTTGGTTATTAATCCTGTAGTTTTGCTTTCACCATATAGTTTTTATACGCCTTCTTTTTATTAAAAATCCATGAACGAAATAGAGCATCAACCACTAAAAGATCATCATTAGCATTATAAGTGTGTATGCCAGATACATCAGACCGACTATTCAATGATATCTCTTTAAACACACGCTCTTTATATTGCGTTTCAGACAGGAGAGTAATCTCATTGATAACCAGCTTATGTCCATATCGTTCAAAGCAATCCTGAGAAGGACGATACAGTTTTCCATCCTGATTAAACACTTTACCTGCAGGACGAGCTACTCTGGAATTTGTAACGATTGGATTTAAAGGGTGAGGGCACCACTCTTCTTCAACGATATCTCGCGCATAAAACAAATATAACTGATCAAAAGAAGAAGCACCTTCTCCTTTTTTAATTACTGAAAACATCCACCATTTATCATTGTAATAAAACGGTGTCGTATCATAGGCCTGAACATCAGTCTTCAAATCTTTAAGATATTGCCACTTAAAAGGAAATTGTTTGGCTTGATACAACCGGATACTTCTTCCTTGCGCTGACTCTGGGATCATATACCATTGCCCTGCTTTTTCGAATACAAAAGGATAAGACAAATGAAAAGGTTCCGAAATGATGGGTTCAATTTTTCGAAATGCTCCATTCTGATCTAATTGAGCAACCACAAGAATTCCTTTTTGCTGCTCCTCATTCAACTCCTCAAGAAACAAATAATGTTGATTTTCATGCTGAATCAAAAAGGGATCAGCCCACCCATTTTTCAGATCCGGGAATGCCATTTGATAATCTCTATCAACTTGAAAAAATTGATTTTCCGATGCTTTTTCCTGCAAAAGAACCCCCCATTTTTTCACATACAAAGCTGAAAACAATTTAGGTAAACCTTTCCACAATAATCGATTACCAACACTACTACCCCACCAAAAAACATTCATTCCAAGAGCGTAAGTATACTCGGTACCAACATTAGTCAAATCGATTGTACATACTTTTTTTACACCTGTTAAAAGTGCCCAAAGCCAATAGTTTATATTCTGAATTAAAGAATGATTGATGGTCTGAAAAAAATGCTCATAAACAACCTTTTTTCCTCTTTGGGTAGACAAATAAATCAGGTAAGGCTTTTTTTGAATCATAAAATGCCACATAAACTCCAGGCACCCCTGAAGTCCGATTTCACCCAAACCTTGATTTAACCAAACGATGCTCATATTGGAATCCTGTTCAAGGTTAACATCATTTGAAAGCATATAAGAAACATCAGTATGTTCAACTTCTGATAGATGTTGAATTGAATAGACTTCAACATTTTGCCTCTCTAAATGAGATTTAATATTCTTTTTCCGGAAAGCACTAAGCTGTAATCCAAACAATCCCCACTCAGCCCAAAGAGGTATCAGATTCATTATCAATGATAAAACTCCTTTTATGTTAAGGCACTTTTTTTTCCGCCCTTTTAAAACATAAATTACCGGTAATGCTCCCTTATCACGAACCACCTCAATAAAATGATCAATAACATGCATCCACCAGCTTGGAACAATCTCATATTCAACAATTATTACACAACGAATCCGATCATTCAAAACATCTCTATCCATAGTTTAATTACTCAAACTTTTATATACCTCCAGGTACTGATCCGTCATTTTATTGGTCGTAAATTTCTCCAGAATAATTTGCTTACCAATTTTTCCCATTTGACTAGCATGTACCTCATCCGAAATCAATGCATTTATCCGATCTGCCATCGCCTCTTCATCACCCACCTTAACCAGATAACCTGATAAATCAGCAGCTACTAACTCGCGATTGCCAGGAACATCTGACGCAACAACCGGTTTTTCAAAGGCCATATATTCCATAATTGAATTTGAGATACCTTCGGCAAAAGTCGCCAATACACCAACATTAAAAATCCGGATAAACCGATCAACTCCCTGTCTGTTTCCAGTAAAACGAAAATTCTTTTTTAAGTTACCAGGAATCATCGCTTCTATTTTCTCACGATCCTGACCATCTCCAATAACTAAAAAACAGACATCCTGACGATAAGCTAAGATCCTTAATGCAGCATTGATAAAAGTCGGATAATCCTTACGCCAATTAATACTGGCCACCATGCCAACAATATGGGTATCATGACTATCATTCAACTCTAACTCTTTGAAAACATTAGCCCGGTTAAATTTTTCATCAAGTCTGGTAAGATTAAAGCCATTGGGAATAACGACACCTTTTTTCGATGAAGCCCCATATGCGTCCAATCCAACTTTTGAATTTGATACGATAACAGTTGAAAAAGGAAAGGATAACCGGGATCGAATCCAATCTTTGGTAAAAGGAATGCATTTGGAATTCGCAATCATCCCATTAACAAGTTTTACCCTGCAAAATAGCGCTACAGGTACTGCCATTACAGAGGGAATACCTCCCCATGTGTGCATCAAGTCAGGCTTGATGCGCTTGCAAACATTAAATAATTTAAAGTAAATAAAAACATCCTTTCTAAACCGCTTTTTTAACACAATTAATTCTACAGGCAATTCAAAAATCTCTTTATAATGAATGGCATCTCGGAAAAGAACCAGAGTGACAGAATGACTGCGTTCAAGTAATCCTTTGATGAACTCCAACATGCGTCGTTCCCGGCCACCAGCCACTAAATTATCTGCTACAAATAAAATATTCATTGATATTTAAATTATTCTCATGAGTAAAAACTCGCTGATCCAGTTTGCTGTAGATTAATTTATTTCTGTTTGAGAAATAGCCTTGGCAGATTCTAAACTAGATTTTTTTTCCTTGAAAAAACGATCTAAAAGTACTTTTCGCTTTTTTCTATTGCTTAATCGCTTCATGTTAAATTTGGACGAGCTCATCATGTAAAGTCGTTTTTGCATCCGCGTATCTAAAACTCGTTTAGCCGGATTACCAATGATTAGCGAATTATCCGGGAAACGTCCTTTTACGACTGCCCCTGCAGCTACAATGCAATTTTGGCCTATTTGAGTATTGGGTAACAAGATAGAATTCATCCCAATGCATGAATTATTTCCAATTCTAATGGGACCAAAAATATCTAAATCAGGGAATTCCTGCCGAAATAACCAAACCGCTCCATCATGAGTAATGAATCGCACACCGCTGGACACCGTTACATGATCTCCCAATTCGATCAGGTAGGGTTCGGTAGAAAAATCCGCATAAAAGACAAGACAATTCTCACCAATTTTAACCCCCATCTGTCGCAGCAAAAAGATCCGGGCTTTTCCATAGGCCATCCGAATCAATACCCTGAATGAAAAATTCAATAATTTGCGGATCATAATTATTCGCTTTTGTTCTCAATAACATCTACTATACATTGACAAAACAGAGGAAAAGCTTTTTTTGCCAGTCGTGAATTGGGGTGTGCATCAAAATCTCCCATTGCATACTCGTCTTTGAGATACATTCCCCCTTCTGTTTCCAACGCATAAAAATCCCAAATAAAGACATTATCATCAGTCTTATCCCACTCATTTATTATCCATTGATGAAACAACGCGGTATTTTTGGCCCACTCGTTTTCGGCTCTCTTTTGCGTTAATGCAGCAGGTGTCCAAAGGATAAACTGAGTATCCGGATATTTCTGAAATTCCTGATACAATGCCTCATACTGCAACTTATAATTATTCAACGTTTTTTTATCCGAATTTATATCAGCACCTTCTCCATTTTCAATTTTACTTACCGGAAAACAGTGCTTTAAAATAATTACATCAAATTTCTTTGTTAACGTCCTCAGCGTAGGTTCATCCTGATAATAATCCAAATGCCCGTTCTTCACCCAAATATTATAATAGTCGTAAGGATAATTTCGCCAACCATATGGTTCCTTTTTAGGAAATACTGTTTCAGATATTAAGTAATTAACTGCATGCTGTTTATTATACCGCTTAAACCATTTCTCAACAGCCGACTGCATACCTAACTTCCCTTTCACTTTGGTCGTAAGAGAGTTTCCTCCCTGCCAAATCACCTTTCCTGTACTGTGATGCAAAAACACAATACGAACCTCTTTTGTATCCTTACTCATATCTGAAGATTTAGTACTACATGATGACATCAAAAACAAACTCCAAATAACAATCAAATACACACTTCCACATTGCTTCATCGCCATATCATTTTTACTTTCTTATATCAATTTACTTGTAATCATTAATATCGCAGACATAATTAGTCAACTAACTCATCTGACTATTCTAATTTCTGATCGAAACAATAACTTACCCCAATGATAGAATTTGCCTATAAAGCAATTCGTTAAAAAAATTACGAAAAAAAAAAAACATTGACCACTCTTTTTTTACCAAAGGTCAAAAAACATGGCATTTTTTTTAATAATGTATTAGCTTAGATATAAAAGAAGGGATCATGCATAACAAGAAGACAATAGGTATTGTTATTCGCTCACTGAAAATTGGTGGAGCTGAAAAGCAGAGCGTACTACTTGCAAAAGCACTTGCCTCCCATTATCGGGTATACCTATTTATTCAATACCCAATTATAGAACCCCAACTAAATAATTACATCAAAGATTCGAATATCCAATTAAATATTTTAAAAGGTAACTTTTTCCAAAAGTTTAAAACTTTAAAATATCATATTCGCGAATCACATATTACACATCTATTTGCCTATCTTTCAAGCGACAATGTTTTAGCAGCACTGGCAGCATTTCAAAACAAGAATTGTAAAGTTTTCGGGGGTATACGCAGTTCCCAGTTACCCTGGCATAAATACATAGTTCTTAAACTATTGCACCGATCACTCCAAGAGGCAACTATCTTTAATAACCACTCTGGCCGTAATCATTTTTTAAAAAAAGGATTTAAAACCAGCAAGAGTATTGTTATTCCGAATTGTACCGATTTTAAAGGTATTACCACGCAAAATGAATCTAATAATGACAGCATCACTATAATCAGCGTTGGCCGGTTCGTGCCTGCTAAAGATTATCCCACATCCATTGAAGCCATCAAGCTACTGGTTGCCCAAGAGCAAAAAGTGAAAATTAAATATATCATTATTGGATTTGGAGAGTTAGAGCTTGAAATCAGAAACCTAATTTCATCCAACAAGCTTTCCAAACATATTGAAGTCGTTATTAACCCTGACAATTTAAAAGATTATTATAAAAAGGCCGATATTTATCTTTGCTCCTCAGAATTTGAAGGTCTTTCCAATTCCATTATGGAAGCGCTCAGCTATCAGTTACCTGTGATAGCCTCCCACGTAGGTGACAATCCACAGTTAGTCAAACACAATCATAATGGTTTCCTCATTCCCAAGGGGGATGCTGAAGCCTTTTCTAAGGCCATTCTACAATTGTACTATGACAAAGAGAAAAGATTATCTCTTGGCCTTCAAGGACTTAAATTATTACAACAAAATTACTCAACACAAAAATTCACAGACCGATATATCTCTTTAATCGAACAGACCTAAACCATGAATAAACCGAAACTTTTTTTTTACGGAGTTAAATATTTTCCTTCCCGCGGAGGGACTAGTCGTGTGGTCGAAAATATTATCACAAACCTGAAAGATAAATACGATATAACCATTTTGTGTTATCGCAATAAACAAGCACCCGATTACCTGCCTGATGTAAAGGTCATTCAGTTTTCCGATTGGCCGGGTGGTAGTCTGGGAGCACTTTTCTATTTTTTTAGAAGTGCCCTTTATCTCTTACTTTTTAAGCAGTTTGACCTTATTCATATTCACAAAATAGATGCGGCTATTTTTATTCCCTGGTTTTATAGAAAATCGAAAGTTATTGCGACTTCACACGAATCAGCCTATTTAAGAGATAAATGGTCTAAGCTAGAACGCAAATTCCTGCTTTTTTCAGAGCATATTTTCATTCATTCAAAAGCTACGGTCACCTGTATTTCAAATCCTCTGACTGTCACCTACAAAGAAAAATATGGCCGAGATGTTCTTTACATTCCCAATGGCATCACCATAAAAAGCAACTACAAGGAGGAAAAAGCCCAACAATTTCTGAAAAAATATGATCTTTCAGAAAAGCAATACATCTTTTTTGCAGCTCGTCGAATTATGAAAACAAAGGGATGTCATACCATGCTTGAAGCTTTAAACCGCATTAAATTTAAAGGAAACATTGTCATTGCCGGCGATTTGAGCCATGCTCCCGCGTATGTCAAAGAATTACAGACAACCTATTCTCATTTAAATACTATCTATACGGGTTACATCGGTGATCTGCCACTCTTGCTAACACTCATTAAAAAAGCACAATACTTTATTTTCCCTTCTGAAACAGAAGGGATGTCCATCATGTTACTGGAAGCCGCTTCAACCTTAACACCAATAATCTGCAGCGACATTAAAGAAAACCGGGAGGTATTCGACGATCGACATCTAACATTCTTTAAGAATATGAGTGCGGAGGATTTGGGGGATAAAATTAAACAAGCCAATTCAGCCCCGCACCAGTTACAAGCTAAAGCAGAAGCCGCAGTTGCCCATATCAAAAATAAATATAGCTGGAAAAACATAGCCGACATGTACCATCAGCTCTACCAGCAAGAATTGCACTCCAACTAAAATACATCTGTTCTCTAATTTTGAAAGAGATAGGCGATTGAAAGTTCAACTATTTTTTCAGATATTAAAGATATGCTACAAAACTTGTGAGTGTCGTTAATACAATTGATCACAAAAAAATAAAAACCATGAAAAATCATATGCCACTTCCTCCAGTAGTTATCCTGGATATTACTTATTCTGGCTACGGTGCTATGCGTTCGCTTTATCCCTATGGGATACCTATTTATGGTTTCACCTTTGATAAAGGTCACACAGAAACAAAGAGTAAACTGGCCAAGGAAATTATTATTTACTCAAACAACGATGGTGATCTACTCGAAAAATTAGTCAGTCTGGCAAAAAGATGTAAAGACAAACCCGTTTTAATCTTAACCAATGATGCAAAAGTTGAATTTGCATTGGCTAACCTGGATATTATTCAATCTCATTTCCACCTAAATATTCCAATACCTGCCATTACTGAGATGCTCATAGACAAAATAAAATTACAGCATTTTATTAATCAGCACGACATCAAGGTTCCTAAAAGTTTAAGCATTGAAGCCTATGCAGATATAAAAAACATTGCGAATTTTAAGTTCCCGGTCATCCTAAAGCCCTATGTAAAATCTGAAAAATGGTACAATGCCGGATTATCTAAGGCCTTTATTTTTGATAATCGTGTTGACCTTTTAAACATGTTCCCCACACTCTATAACATCGAACACCGCTTAGTTATCCAGGAGTTTATTCCGGGAGGAGATTCTGACATCTATTATTGTCTGGTTTATTACGGCAAAGATGGTAAATGTAAAGCCTCGTTTTCCGGCCAGAAGATAAGACAATGGAAAATTCTGAAAGGATCAACAGCCTCTACTCGCTCAACAGATATCCCATACATTGAAGAAGAAACAAAACGCATCTTTGATCTGGCGGAATTTAAAGGGTTTGGATCCATTGAATTCAAAAAACACCCCCAAACCGGCGAATTCCACATGATTGAACCTACTGCTGGCCGCATTGATTTTCAAGAGTATATTGCCACTTTTTCGGGTGTCAACATTCCGCTTATTGGGTATTGTGATCAAACGGGTATTAATATTACTCCCAAAGAGAAAATCAGACAAAATGCCGTATATATTGACGAATTTTTTGAATTGGAGAGTGCCAAAGAATACAACCGGTTATACGGCCTTACTTTTGGAGAATGGCTAAAATCAGTTAAAGGCCGGAAATGTTTCCGATATATGAATTTAACCGATCGCTCTATTTCAATTAAAATGGGGCTTCTTTTAACACGCCGATTGGCTGGACTTTTTGTTCGCAGTATACTTGGTAAAAAATCCAAAGAGCCAGCTGATCAAGTAGAATACTAATCAAACACATTTACATCCGACTGGTATTGAACATTCCATCCAGGACTTCATAACTCTCGGAATGATTATAAGTATGTACACCAGTCGCTTTCAATTTCAATGATGCCGGTGTAATAACTTGTATACACTCTTCCTGGTAAGCCGTTTTTGTGAGTTTTACTACTCTATTTAATCGGATAGCTGCGCCATAATCAGTATAACAATCCTGGGAAGGTCGGATTAAAAGACCATCCCTCCAAAATAGCTTACCCGCCGGCCTGGCCGAGGCACTATCGGTTACTATGGGGTTTTGCGGATGGGGATACCATGGTTTCAATAGCAAGTCTGAGGTATGAAACAAATATAACTGATCATAAGATCCTGCATCGTCAGCCGTTTTGATAATGGTAAAAATCCACCAAATCCCTTCGTGCCAAAAAGGGGTGCAATCTAACAGGCGCTCCCCAGCAACAATATTCCCCTGATATTCCCATCGGTACGGAAAATCAGCACTCTTATACAATCTTAACGAATGATCTTCAGATGATTCAGGAATCATCCACCATTCATCATTCTTCTTAAACACATGCGGATAGGACAAATGAAATCCTTCTTGCACAATTTTCCGAATAGTATGTAATTCTGGTCGTCCATTTAGTTCAGCGGTCTCCAAATAACCTCTCCGATTAGAAGCATCTATTGTTTCAAAGAATAAATGTTTCCGTTTATCCTCCTCAATAATAAACGGATCAGCCCTTCCATCTTTACCTTTCGGCAATAATACTTTGGGTTTCGTTTGACTATCTTGATTACGAGGAATTAAGATCAGCCCCCAACGCTTGTGGAATATCGTCTTTACTGCTTTGCGTTGTAACCGACTTATAATATTACCAATCCAATAAAGGAATAATGGAAAAAACCGCCACTTGCCTTCCGGGATATAATCTTCTCTCACCACTTGAGGACTTCTGAACCCGGAGCGCCAAAGAGTAATTATTGATTGTTTTACAGCAGCTTTCAGATAACCAATATTTTTATCCAATCCGTAGGATAATGTTTGAAATCGGTGGTTCCAAACCAGCTCTTCATGATCCGTCATCACTTTTCTGACCTGAAAAACTCTTTTTAAATAACGGCGACTATGCAAAAACGCAAGAATTCCCTCTCTGCCAAAAATTGATAGTTCACTTGAAAACTTATAAATAGTTGCTGCAGATGACGTATTGACCACTGATTTCACAAAACTTAACACCACAGAATCTTTCTCAACCTCAATTTGAGATGATTGATGAGATCGATAGTCTATCAATTCAAAGTTATGGTACTTTTGAGCGATTCGATTCAAATCGCATCTATTCATACTTTGTAACTTCTGTCGAAATACTAATTTCTCGGCAAGAATAAATGGTATAAAGAAAAATCCCATACCCCGATTCCACAAAGCATTCGCTTTTCGATCACCAGCAACAATGAAACCACGAACAGTAGATTCGGGATACTCCTCTGCAATTGATGTTATAATATCCATTAACCATTGCGGAATGCAGGGATTATCGAATACAAAAACTAACGAAGAAATCGTCTTCTTTTCAACAAAGTATCTTAGCTTATCCATAAAACTTATTCATTTAAAGTTCCTTTAAAGCCTCTTCTGCTCGCTTCGTCCAGGTATATTTCAAGTTAAAATCCCTCCAGGCCCTTTCCGCCAAGTCCATCCTAAATGATTTTTGCGTACATTTATTAATTGCTTCACTCCATTGCGTTGCATCTTCCGGATCGACCAGAATGGCATTCTGATCATTCAACACTTCTCTCAAAACGGGCATATCCGAACTTATAATGCACTTTCTGGAAGCCATGTATTCAAATATTTTTAAAGGGGACATATATTTGGATGACTCATGCCCTTTATCAGCTACCCAAACTGCTTTTTGATAAGGCGCTAATAAAACATCACACATGTGACGATAATGACCAACTTCAGAAGGTAACACAAAGCCATAGAAAAAAACATTGTTCAGCATGCCTAATTGGGATTTCCAATACTCCACATCCCTATTCCTTCCACCTACAATATGAAAATCTACTTGAGGTAATTTGCCGGCAGCTTCAATAATAACTTCAATCCCACGTCCTTTATAAAGATGTCCAAAGTAACCAACCTGCAAACGATCAACCTGCCCTTTCCACTTACTCCTTATACCATTGGCTGATTCAGGCGGCATATCAGCGGCATCATGCAAAATTTTAACATCCACATTGCGCAGGCTCACCTGTTCCTCAAATAATTTCTGCAGGCCAGCGGAGATCATTATCGCGCGCTTCAAGTTTCCGGCACAGAAAATTCTTTTGAAAAAAGGCTTCATAAATATGGATTGCCCAACAAATGGTTTATGTGCTTCTATAATAAATGGAATAGAAGTAAACGTAAGATAAAATGCAGGAATCTCACACCGGGTATAAACAAGGTCCAGTTGTTGCTTTCTAATAAATTGAATGGCATCTAAAGCGAACATGTGAATTTTTCCTTTTACCTTCCGGAGCAAAATCTTTTTAATGGAAAAACAGGGTTCTACACCATAATAGTTATAAATATTCTCAATCCCTTGCTCTTCATTTTCTTCACTGTCGAAAGTAACCAACGTCACTTCATGACCGATCTTTGCTAAAGCCTGACACATCTTCATGACATGAATGCTATTTGCTGTCCGACTGGGAATAAATGAATTAGCTAAATAAAAAATTTTCATAAGCCCCCTTCCTCTAAATGCTTAAAAGACAAAAACACCGCCAATAAAGACGTCACAAACACAAAATCACGCCTTACCAAAACCTCCAGATTTTGCACAATATAAGATTGATCAAACCGCTCATTAAACCGCTCATTTTTAGATGAAAATACCGTCTTTAAATAGGCCCGATTCTCAGACATCAACATCCACTGGGCCACATTTTTATGATCACCTTTAAATCCTAATGCAAAACCAGTCTTTTTATAAAGTTTCATGTCAGCCCGCCAAATCAGCTCCTTCACTTTCTTTGACAGATGTAAATGATGATTTAATCCAAAAGGGGATCGTTCAAAGCGAATACCTGCTAATTTACCCATCACTGCCTCAGCTCCTTTTTTATAAAGGTAACGATCATTCCGCAACTCAAAAGACATTTTCAAGGATAAATCAACAGCTTTATGATGCATTATCGGACTGCGCGATTGAACAGCTCCATAAAAACTGGTCCAGGGTTCATTTTTATTTAACCGACGTTGACGACAGTAAAAATCAAAGGTATCGCACAAATCTCCTAAATCCGTCATCTTTAACTGATCTAATTCAGCAAAAAAGGATTCCTTTAGTTCCGTACCACATGAGGAACGGTAAACTTTATGTATTAAGTCCTCTTCTGTTTCATTATATAAATCATAGCAATATTGGTACTTATCCGATTGAGCAAGCTTCCAAAATCGTTCATTATCATGAGCCCCATCTTTGTAGGTGAACGTATCAAAAAAAGTAGAAGCAAAACCGTTAATGTTAATATCAACTCCAGATAGAGCGCGATAAGCTGAATAATACCAAGTACTATAAAGCGGCAACATGGGATTATTCTCCATTTGGTTGGATACATATTTAGGTAGAAAATCATTTATCTCCACCGGGATATACATAGCATCTGCAACTTTCAGATGTGTGTTGACTTTTGAAGCTACATGAACGGCATCCGATTTTAATTGCCCTGCATAGGTATAAGTTTTGAATGGCTTTTGATGCCGACAAGCATAAAACATATTCCATCGCGAATCTAACCCTCCTGAATTGGCCGTTGCATAGGCCGCGTTGTCCTCATTAAAACTCTCAACCACACCTGTCTCAATAGCCTCCACTAACTCCGGCAACACCTTTTTTTCATCATGTAACGCAGGCTGAGGTTGATGCTTCCAATAGGTTGAAACAGAATTAATTTGATTAGCCAGCAAATCAATGGTGATTATTGTTGCCGGGTTACACAAACCCACCTCTTCAATATAAGAGTGCTGAAAATGCATATATCCAAACCGCAAAAATTGTTCAATGGCCAATTCATCAATTGTTTTAGATGGCGCTGCCTGGACAGCTTCCCAATAGTTTTCAGTAATCGCCCAATTGGTTTCATATTGCATTAAAAACAAATCAATCATACCCAACCGATCATTAAACACATACATTTCGTTCTTTTCAGCATCTATGTAATGGCCACAAAAACTGCCATTCAAACTACGGACTGCCTGTATGCCATGTGTTTTCAACTGACTCAACACATAGTCCCGGGCAATTTCAAAAGGCTTACCGAACAGAAAACCCTGAAAACTGAAATGACGTCTACTTTTTATATTTTCCCGACTAACTATCATGTAATTTATAAAGAGGTACTTCTTTCACTTTTTCTTTACAATATTCAATAATTTCACTTGTGAACCGATGAAATAAAGGTCCAATCACATATTGATCCCCTTCCATTCCAATATCTGAGGTATTTGTTTCGATATGTAAAATTTTTCCAGATGCATTAACCGCTATATCAAAACCCACCAATCTACAATATAATTGTTTGGCAGCAATCTCTTTAGCTGTTTCCCAAATTTCATCAATTTTATAACAACGATCCATCTGCGAAAATGGCGGTAATCCATCCACTGAATATATTTTTTCAGGTGAATCCCCTAATCCATAGGCCATCAAATAGCCATCTGTATTTAGACAAACAGCAATCCCCCCTTGTTTCACATTATCCACCCGACTTCCAATGCCGCCTATTCGCAAGTAGGAATAAATCACATGTATTTGATTATCTACTACAGACCGATAGGTCAAAACCCGTAAGGTATTTAAGGAAGTAGGGTTAAACTTTTTATAAAACTCATGTTGGTCTACATATTTTTGAATTAAAAAATCCTGTTGATAGGTTTTCTCCAAAAAATCAAGAGACAACACATCACAGGTATCACTACAAAAATTATCGTCCGCATCTCTATCAAATACCATAATACCGCTGCCCCCATGCGCTTCGATTGACTTCTTTACAATAATACTTTTTGCCCCATTCAAAAGCTTCTTCAAATTAATTTGATCTCTTACGATCACTTGTTGATTTGAGTGATAATAGACACCGTTAATGTTTCGAACAAAAATGCTCGGCACATGCTTTGTCCCATTAATCCAATCAATCCGTGCTTTATCTTCATAACTTTTAGCATATGACCGATTATTAAGTATTGGTTCAATTACTGAAAAGTAGATATCAGAAGGCACGATATCCATATCAATTTTACCTGAAAACCGAAAGGTATTTTTTATATACACATCGCTCACCTTTTTTCCTAAGGGTTTCCATCTATTGCGATAAGCCTTTAGAACTCCCTTGGGAAATGGCAAATGATTTTTTCCATTCCGCCTAATAAACTTTTGCGCCAGTAATTCATTTTCCAAAGCAATGTAATGATAGCGGGCTAATCGATACATTATCCGCAGGCCAGCCACTAAATAAAAGAAAAAATAGTACTTGATTTTTGTTTTCATAACTCAAGTCTTAAAATTCTTCTTCTCATTACTAATACCGCTTACCAATCTAAAATGAGTCATAAAACATTGCTCTCAGGTGCCGTATCAGGATTTACCATTAGGTAGAATAAGCAAAATCCTTTATCAATCATTTTATTATACTATTGGCATAACAATCTGTCCATTACAACATCGCAAAACTTAACTTGCATGCAATTTATATAAGGAAACCTTTTTAAGCTTTTCTTTGCAATAGTCGATTACTTCATCCGTAAACCGATGAAACATAGGACCTATAGTATATTGTATACCTTCCATACCAATATCAGAGGTATTGGTTTCGATATGTAGTACCTTCCCATGTTTATCAACAGTCATATCAAACGCTAATAATCTGGAATACACATGACGAACCGCAATTTCCTTAGCTAGTTGCCACACTTCATCAATCTTATACAAACGCCCCATTTGAGAAAACGGAGGAAAACCATCCAGTTCAAAAACCTTTTCACCCCCTTTTCTCAATCCAAAATCAACAAAATGACCGTCTTCTTTCAAACAAAGAAACATACCACCCTTGGAAACATTGTCGATCCTACTTCCGGGAGCTCCTACTCTCAAAAATGTATACAAGATGTGAATCTTATTATCTACTACAGAACGGTAGGTGACTACTCTCAAAGTATTTAAAGAGGAAGGATTTAATTGTTTATAAAAAGAGTGTTGCTCAATAAATTGTTGAATCAGAAAATCCTGTTCAAATAATTTCTCAAGATATTTAAGCGTTAAAACATCACCTTCTGCATTACGCAGAAAACCTTCAGCATCCCTATCAAATAAAATAACTCCCTTTCCTCCATGCGAATCAATTGTCTTTTTTACAACAACTGCTTTTTCATTCTTAATCAAATCATTAAGATCAATCTCACTGCCACACACCTCTTTCTGATTTGAATCATAATAAACCCCATTTATATTCCGAATGAAAATTCGCGGTACATTAACAGCACCGTTTATCCAATCAATCCTTGCCTTATCTTCATAACTTATTCCAAAAGCCTTATTATTGAGTGCAGGTTCAATAGCTGAATAGTAGATGTTCGACGGCACAATATCAACATCATAGACACCTCTAAAACAATAGGCATTATTAAGATGAATATTTCGAATGTCTTTACCCAATGATTTCCACCGCTCTTGATAAGCCTTAACCTGCTGACGAGAAAGCATACATTTCTGATCCTTTAAACCTAAACTAAACTGCCTAGCTAACAGATCATTTTCCTCTGCCAGATAATAATATCCCGCTACCCGATGCACTTTACGGCCGAAGGCTGCCATAAAACTGAATAGTTGCTGCTTTAGTTCCATACTACATACTTTTAATTTTTCTCCTCCTCAATGAGCAAAACCTTAACATGGAATGTACAATCACACCTTAAATCAAAAAATAAATCCCTGCTACTTTTAATAAGCTTACATCTAAATCTAGTTACCTAATTGGTATACAACTTATAATAGGGGACTGTTTTCAATTTTTCTTGAGTATACTCGATTATCTCATCAGTAAAACGGTGAAACAAAGGTCCAATAACATATTGTACATGTTCCATTCCAATATCCGAAGTATTTGTTTCTATGTGCAATATTTTACCATCATTATCCACTGCAATATCAAAACCCAACAATCTTGAATACAAATGAGTGGATGCAATTTTTTTGGCTGTCTCCCATATTTCATCAATTTTATATGGCCGCTCCATTTCTGCAAATGGCGGATACCCATCCAATGCATAAATCTTTTCACTGCCATAGCTAAATCCAAAATCTGCAAAATGCCCATCCTCTTTCACACATACAAACATACCTCCTTCACAGATATTATCAACACGTTTTCCTGGTGCGCCAACTCGCAGGTAAGAATAAATCACATGCACTTTATTATCCTTAACCGATCGGTAGGTAAAAATGCGAAAGGTATTTAACGAAGTAGGATTAAACTTTTTATAATACTCATGCTGATCAACGAATTTCTGAACGATAAAATCCTGATGAAATGTTTTTTCCAACCATTCCAGAGAAAGTTTTTGTCCTTCTCGGTTGTAAAAAGCACCGTCCGGTTTCTTATCAAATACGACTACTCCTTTTCCAGCGTGTAACTCAATAGACTTTTTGGCAATAATGCTGGTCTCAGCATTAATCAATTGATTGACATCAATAGAGGCCCGATCAATAACCTTTTGATCAGTCGAATAATAATTACCATGAATATTACGCAAAAAGATTTGCGGTACATGTTGAGGGTCATTCAACCAATCAATGCGAGCCTTATCTTCATACCCCAACGAAAAGGCTAAATTATTTAAAGCCGGCTCAATAGCGGCATAATATATATTAGAAGGCACAATATTAGGATCTGATATTCCGGCATACTCAAATGCGTTCTCCAAATGAATGGTTTTAATACACTTACCCAATGGTTTCCATTTTTCCCGGTAGGCTTTAATGTCTTCTTTGGACAACTTCAGCTTTGTTTTCTGCTTTTTTATGCAGATTTTTTTTGCCAGCAACTCATTATCCATTGCCAGGTAATGATAACCGGCAACCAAGTATACTTTTCGACCTAAGGCAGTCAAAGAACTAAAAAACTGATGTTTAAAATCCATCTCTTAAATGTTTAATAGTTAATACTCTCAAAAACCTTCCTGACTTATTATAATACTTAAAAGCTTCCCCTATTTACCATTGCCATATTCAATAATTTCATTTGTAAAACGATGAAATAATGGTCCATTGGCATGTTGAATGCTGTCTATTCCCAAATCAGAAGTATTTACTTCAATCATACGCACACGTTCCTTCTGATTTACAGCCATATCAAACCCTAATACCCTTGCATGGTAATGTAATCTGGCTGCTTTTATGGCTGTCTTCCAAACCTCCTGTATACATTTCACCTGAGCCACATCACTAAACGCTGTATTTGACACGCCAAATGTCTTGGTCAGCTTACCTTGTTTATCCACTCCGAACCCTCTCAATTCACCAGATTCAGTAATACCTAAAGCATAACCTCCAAATTTCAAATTGTCGACCACACTACCTGATGACCCCACCCGCAGCATTGTACTAATCACATAAATTTCATTATTCAAGACAGATCGATATGTCATTACCCGCAAGGTATTGAGTGAAGATGAGTTAAACTGTTCGAAATAAGGATGTTGATATATATACTCCTGAATTACATAATTGGTCCGATAATTACTCTTAAGAAAATTCATTGTTAATGGCTGATTTTCTGCATTATAAAAAACACCATTTCTTCGGCTAAAAACCTGCACACTCACTCCCCCATGTGCATCAACCGATTGCTTAACAACCACTTTTTCCTGACCTTTTATCAACTGCATCAAATCTATTTCATCACTATTCTGTACGGCTTGTTTGTTAATAAAATAAACCCCATGAATGTTCCTGAAAAAAATCCGAGGCACCAAATCACCATATAACCAATCTAGTTGTGATTTATCCTCCATTACCAAAGCGAAGGAAATATTATTCAACTTGGGTTCGATGTGCGAAAAGTAAATGTTCCATGGAACCACATTCTCATCAGCATGCCCAAATATCTGACTAACTGTATCGAGATAAATCGGAGATACAAATCTTGAAACTTTCTTCCATTTATTCTTATACTTAGCAATTTCATCGCTATGTAACTTTCGCTTCTGAGGAATCTGAAGATTCTTTCTGAATCGTTTTGCTTTCAATTTACATTCAAAATAAACATAAATCACTCCTACTTTGCGATGAAAAAAGCGAATCACATGATAAACAAATGATAATATTTTATAAGTTATTGGCATAAATGACTAATGTTGTCCATTCTCTATTAAGGAATAAATAAACTCTGCTTCCACTCGTCCCTTACGGGATGATTTTTCAAACGCTAAACGCCCCTGATTCAACAAAAATGCCATTTTTTGAACTTTTGCATTCCGATGCCATTTAGTCGCATACAACTCTTTATACCGATTAATCTCCCAGGCCGCCCGATCAGATGATTTATTGGGTCCAAAAACTTCCACCGATTTAGATAAATCATGTTCGCGATAAGCTCCCAAATAGAATGGAATATGAACAAAATCAGTGTACTTTAAAAAGCGACGCCACAAGTCTACATCCATGGTATAATGCAAATCTTCATTTAAACCCTTCGCTTTTTCCCAAATAAATTTAGAGAAAAATGTTGTTTCCTGAGGAATTTTAAGATACATCATTGACTCCCAGCGCTTAAAGGAAGGTCCTTCATTCACTTTAAGAACACGGTCAGCTTTATCAATAATTACCCGATCGCCATAAAACACATGATGATTGGGATGTTTCAAATAATATTCAGCTACAATTTTTAGAGTGGCAGGATATAATACATCATCTGAATTCAACCAATTGAATAAATCCCCGGTGGCCATTTTAAAACCTTTGTTTATAGCATTACTTTGACCCGAATCAGGTTCACTCACCCATTTGGATATGTGGGATTCATACTTCTTTATGATGTCCACACTCCCGTCTGTAGACCCCCCATCAATAATGATGTACTCCAAATTTGGATATCCCTGGTTAATAACCGATAATATGGTTCGTTCCAGAAATATGGCCTGATTATAAGAGGGTGTAACGATTGTAATTTTAGGATATGGTTTCATATTTACTTTGAAAACAGTTAATCAATAAAGCAGTGATTTTTTGAAGATTTTCTTCCGTTAACTCATAATAAAATGGCAAACGCAACAAGCGGTCAGTAAAGTAATCACTATTGACCAAATTCCGTCCATCATGTTTATCCTGATAATACGGACTTTTATGCAATGAGAGGTAGTGAAACACAGCTAATATATTATTCTCTTTCAGCAACTTAATAATAGCAGACCGTTCTTCAATACTACGACAAATCACATAAAACATATGATAATTATTAGTTGTATGATTGAGCTTCTCAGGCAGTTTAAACACTCCTCTATTGGCCAAAGGCGTGAGTGCCTGTAAATAGAAATTCCAGATTTCTTTGCGACGATTTTGAATATCCTCCAGATTTTCCACCTGTGCATACAAAAATGCGGCGATGATATCGGATGGCAAATAGGAAGAACCAATATCAACCCATCCATATTTATCCACCTCGCCTCGAAAAAAAGAAGCTCGATTAGTTCCCTTTTCCCAAATAATTTCAGCTCTTTCAATAAAATGATCATCATTGACAACCAGCATCCCCCCTTCACCAGATATGATATTTTTTGTTTCATGAAATGAAAACGCAGATAAATGCCCGATCGATCCCAAGGGACGTCCCTTATAATAAGAATCAATGGCTTGAGCTGCATCCTCCACCACAAACAGTCCATATTTACCAGCCAACTGCATAAGTACATCCATATCACAGGCCACACCAGCATAATGAACAGGTACAATTGCTTTGGTGCGTGCTGTAATTAGCTCTTCAATCTTTGAGACATCCATATTGGGATGATTCGGCAAGCTGTCTGCAAAAACAATTTTGGCTCCTCTCAACACAAAAGCATTAGCGGTTGATACAAACGTATATGATGGCATAATGACCTCATCACCCTCTTTGATATCCAATAATAAAGCTGCCATTTCCAAGGCATCGGTACAACTGGTGGTTAAAAGACACTTTTTAAAACCATACTTTTCCTGAAAGAAATGATGTACTTTTTGCGTAAATCGACTATTACCCTTAATCTCTCCATACAAGACAGCTTGAGACATATAATGCAGCTCTTTTCCTGACATATAGGGTTTGTTAAACGGAATTGCATACTTTCTATCCATAGCTCAATTTTTTAGGACAACATCTTATTTCTCTTGATATCTTCAAATACAGAAGTGTACATATGAATCACCTTTTCCGGATCAATAAGATCAAGGGCCAGCAACCGACATTCCTCCTCCATTTTTCTTTGATTATCACGTGACAGAGAAACCATCCGGAATAATCCTTCTGCTAAATCATCACTATCTTTTAATTTGGCCCTATAACCTGTTTTACCGGAATGGACTAAATCCAGGGAAACCCCCATGTCAAATGCAACAATGGGCGTGCCTGACATCAAAGCCTGGTTCACCATAACAGGACCAGAATCATAAACTGATGGGCAAACAAAAACATCTGCAGCCTGATAAGCAGCTGCCAGCTCATTAACCTGTTTCAAATAACCTAAACAGTGGTATTTAAACGGAAGTAACTCCAATGGAAAATCATTGGTATTTCCGGCAATGAGCAATATAATTTTCTCTTTTAAGCCATCCCCGTTTAATTTCAAATTTAGGAGATTAAGCGCATTCATTAAGTAACTCATCCCCTTACGCTCCTCCCCAAAATGAACAGATCCAAAAAACAGCACTTTACGGTCTTCCGGAATTCCCCATTTTGCTCGAACAGCCGCTTTATCAACTGGCTTAAATACTTGGGAATCTATTCCTAAAAACGTCCGGTAAATCGGCAGATCTTTAAACAGGGAACTTTTCAATGTATTTTGATGATCCCATTCACTCCCGATCATCAACCGCAAATCATATCCTTTAATATTATCCTTCTTAAAAGCCAGGTTAATAGATGAGAAGTCTTTTGATTTCTTTGAAAACAATGCCGGACATTTTCCACATCCATTGTAATAACCTTCACATTCCCAAGCATAATGACAACCTCCTGTAATGGGTGCCATATCCAGAAACTCCCACAAAATGGTAGCGCCTGTTGCTTGTGCCAATTCCTTAATGTTTTTCACAGTCACAAACTCGGTCGTAAAAAACACCACAATCACATCCGGTACAAAACCATTTAAACGCTGAAGTATCTTAGGTGTTGAATAATACTGCTTTGTCCCGTCAAGCTCAAAAAACTGATACTTAGAATCTTTCTTATGCTTTTTTAAAAGCCCCAGTTTCGATTTAATCTTTTGAAATATTTTTCGATCCACTTTTCTCCAAAATTGGATACGTTTCCATTGCTTAGGGCTATGCATAGAAATCACGTCATCCTCCGCTTGTTCCTGGTAAATCGTTAACATTTTAGAATCGTACCCGCTTCGAATAAAGTTATGATGCAGATCAAATGCTACCTTTCCTGCTCTTACAGGCCCATGCGCCGAAATACATAATACTTTCATATCAATTCACATTGTTGATTCCTATTATTCAGACTTCACCCACAAAAGCAATTTATCGATCAAATTGTCCCCACCTCACATTGACTCAACCTCCATTAAAAGACTAAATCACAACTCATTTGAGCTATTATCCAAGATAACTATAAAAAAAACAACAATCAACTTAAATCGTCATAATGAAATTTGCACAAACACAAGTTCAACACACTCTACATTAGGGTATTGCAAGAGTCAAACCCCATTTACTGTCAAAATATTTGGATGATTCATCAAATGGCGTTGTTCGAAAGAAGTAAAAAAAGAGGGTATCGCTTATTGATTCCAGATACCCTTAGCTTTGCCGGTTACAATTTTATAGTACTGAACGGGATGTATAAACGTTCCCAGCAGTAAACATATGATGGTGGCTGCAATAACACCATTAATGCCCATCCCCATATTACGACCCAGGAATATTGATAATGGAATATTAATTATACTGGCAATAACTGCTGTAATCAATTGCAGCTTAATTTTTCCAACACCATTGATGAAATAAGCAAAAATATTATTCCACGAACGAATAAATACATACACAACCATTAGCAAGTTCAACTGCCAGGTAATCTCCACTCTATCTCCCAACCACATTTTGAAAACCCAGGGAGCCACGGTAAACATGACAATTAAAGCGAGGGCTACTACCCCCAACATTCTAAGCAACTTTCTCATTGAAGATTTAACCCATCCAATTTCACCTCTGGTGAATGCATCTGTAAATGCCGACCAAAATGGAACCAAAACAATAGAAAATCCCATCTCAACAATTCCAAAATACTTCCGGGCTGCACTATAGGGAACTACATCAGCAGGGCCAAACAACCTTGTGATTATCATATTATCAGTAGCAAAAAGTATAATCACAGCTATTTGAACAATAAAAAATTTCACTCCCAGTTGAGTTAATGATGAGAGTAATTTAGTATCAACATATTTAAGGGAAGGACGAAAATCTTTATAACGTTTACCGTAAAAGAAAAACGTAGCTATGGACAAAATACAGATCGGAACAGCTCCTGAAATAAGAATCACATATAAAAGGGAAGCCTCTGAATACTTAAATAAGAGCAGCACACCAATCAGGAAAAAGGTGCTAAAGAAGAAGTCCATCATATCGCTGTAGGCTGGATGTTGATCTGCTTCCAGAACGGTTCTGATCAGATTTAAAACAAATTTCAGACAAAAAAAGCCAACAAATGCAATTAATGAAGCTTTTAATATTAAAGGATCTGCCCCTTGAACATTAAAAACCTCGTTCCAATCTACTACCAGAATTATGGGCAATAATATCAAGAATAATCCGGCAGAAATTAGTGAAATGACAAAATAGGTACTACTCACATATTTCTTGGCTGATACCAGGTCCTCCTTTGCTAAACTTTCAGCCAGTTTGTTGCGCAAGCCATTCCCCAAACCAATATTAAAAAAACTAAGCCACCCGGTAAATGAGCCTACTGTTAGCCACACGCCATGCCACATATTACCCAAATAGGCCAATATCAAGGGGAATCGGATATAACTAATACCCAAACCGGTACCCTTTAATACTAAAGAAAGAGCAATATTTTTTTTAAGCAACACTGTGCGTGCGTCACCCTTTGATATCAAACCAATGGCTTTATCACGTATTTTCTTTAGAAACTTCTTCATAGTGCTTATTCAAATAATACCTGTCAAATAAAAAGGACATCATCAATCCATAAGTAAAGATGATGTAGTAGACCAGTGTTACATTAGCCCATAGAAAAACCCCCATCCCAATAAAACTCCCCCAGAATTGAGTGATTTTGGCCGTTCGATAAAAACGTCTGGCAATCAAAAACCAAAATCCAAAAGCAAAAAAGCTTCCTATGATACCGTATGAATAAAGATGTGCTAGATAACCCACATGAATCTGTGAACTCCGCCCGGCAAGAGCAACAATCACTTCATTGGAAAGATGAACACCGGATCCAAACCATGGATTTTTTCCAAAAAACTTTTGAAAAATCTCAAAAGCCAGCAAGCGCGTTGAAGCAGAGTTAGCTAAAATACGATTTTGAATATAGCTATCAATATCAAAACCTGTAAAAACCAGTACTTGCACAAACACTAAAACAATAATAGGAGTGGCAAAGGAAATGATGAGCAAAGTACGCCATTTACTTTTTCCTAATATTAATAATGGCATTAATGTCATTAAAAAACCCACTTGCACAAACCTTGAGTTGGTAGCAAACACGACTACCAATCCCATTATTAGCCAAACAAATGGAATTTTATGCTTCACTTTTGCATAATAAGCAGTCACAAGAGCCATAATTGGTAAAAAAGATTGGCTCACCTCCAGCATTCCGATATAGCCAAAAATAGAAGTTCGTCGAACTTCAAAAGCATCATCTGCGGCCCCCATTTGTCGTGCATAAGCAGCTAACTCATCAGGTGCAAAAAAGAACGGATCATGCACAAACTGTATTAAGGATACCACAAACGAGGCCATAATGGTTCCAATAAAGATCTTCACTAAAAGTTTAATCAAACTTTCAGGGATCTTATAATTATCTACAACAAATATTAAGCAAGCAATGTGAAGAAATGGATTGACAAACGCGTCAAAAACAAATCCCTTTCGTGCGTACGTCCCTTGCTGCAGAATAACATCCCATCCCAAATAATAGGCATAAACAACCAATGCCGCTACAATCAGCCCATCAAATCTGGAATTATTAACCCCTTTACGTATAAGCAAGGCCAAAGAAATCAATAAAAGGGTTGCACCATAAATTTTATAGAATCCCTGATTAACTGTAGAATAATCGAGAAAACATACAATGGGTGCAAACGATAGTAAGATAAAATATAAATAGATCAGATTAGATATCCGAAACATCCTAGTTTTTTTTGTTCTTCATGTAATAAGCTGAATAACTATAATAACGATTACGCGACATTTTAACACCATTCAAAAGTACAGACACTTTCTTACCCAGCGAACTATCCATCTCCGTAAGAATCTCTTTAAACTCGTGCTTAAGGGTGTAATTAACGCGCATAATCATAATCACCAGGTCAGCCAATTGCCCCAGTGAAAGACTTTCCGCTGTAACACTTACCGGGCCAGCGTCAACAATTACATAATCATACTTCTCTCGCAACTTTTTCAACATCTCCCTACTTTCTTCTGAATCCACCAATTCAGCAGGATTAGGAGGCAATGGACCTGCTGGTATATAAAAAATATTCTTATTCTCTGTTTTTTTGATAATAGAGTTCAATTCAACCTGGCCAGATAAATAGCGAGATATCCCATCGTCATTTTTATTAAAATAATTTTCACTCAAATCCCCTTTACGCAGGTCAAAATCCAGTAAAATCGTTTTCTTACCAAGGGCAGCCAGAGAATGGGCCAGATTAAACGAACAAAATGATTTCCCTTCACCAGGCATGGTTGATGTGAGCAAAATTATCCGGCCTTCATTTTCCTGAGGCCATCCCCAGAAACCTAAATTTGTTCTAAGCTTTCGAAATGACTCAGCTGTGATTAAATGCTTATCGTCCTTGTCATTATCAAACATATTTTTAGCACCATTGGGATGCATGTATATTTGTCCGAGAACAGGTGCGTTAAAGTTGATTCTAAAATCCTCAATATCTGCAATTTTCTCAAAGAACGATTCATGGACTAATACATATATCGTTGGTATGAGCAAAGCCCAAAAAACCATAAAAACCAAATTTCGTGCTTTTTTAGGAGCCTGGTAACCTTCAAATGCAGGATAATCTATCACTTCATAATCCGGTAAGTTGGAAGCCTTTGCAATCTGGGCTTCAGAACGCTTTTCAATAAGAAATGTGTAAATCGCATCGTTTAACCGAAAGTTCCGTTCAAAAGTGGTTAAGTTACGCTGCGTTTCAGGTAATTTATTTAACTCAGCATTCAGTGTTGACATTTTATTACGCGTCTGCTGCAATGCCAATCGAGAGGCATCCAGCTCATATTGCAAGTTCACTAAAATGGTTTTCTTCAAATTAGAAATCTGAAAAGTCAACTCCCTTAATTGCGGACTTTTGGCCTGCCGGTTCTCAATCAGATGATTTTTACGTCCTATAAGGCTAATGTATTCATTAAGCAAATCATTCAACACCTGATTATTCAAATCAGACAACACAGTTACGGAATGTTCAGTCACATCGCTGCCTTGTTGAAAATTATCATTAAGAAATTCCAGGTTATTCACGTGTGCTTCGATCCGGTCTCGTTCTACCCCCATTGCCTGAAGATTGTCATAAATCTGACTGGCCTTCATATTTACATCGATTACTTGGCGTTGTGTTCGAAAATCTTGTAACGATTGCTCAGCCAAACTCAATGAATCGAATACTTCATTCAATTGCTGATCAATAAAATCGATAGTCGAAAAGGCAATGTGGTTTTTTCGTAATAAATCACTCTCTATAATCGTTTCAACATACGAATCCAGAAAATCTTTCCCCTGACGGAAATTATTAGCTATCAAATTAATATTAATGGCAGTTGCATCAAGCTGAGCCGCTTCAATGGTTAAATTACCTTTGTAAGCATTAACCAGCTGTCGATTGCTATTAATCACGAAGAATAACTTTCGTCCCATGACCTTCTTCAGATTAATCCCTTCTTTCAGGAGCAATGTAAATTTAAAGTTCTCATTTTGGGCAGTTTTTCCAAAGTCAAATACTTTTTCTAACTGCCAATCCTGCACTTCCTGTTCATTTGCAGCACTTAAAAAATTATGGAGCATGGCTTCGTCAGCTTCAGCTGACAACTTATATTTGCTATCTGAAAGTATTTCAATGTAAAACTCCCGCCCTGTTAACTGCAAATGGTTTTTATCAAGAATCACTTGAAAAGGTGCAGCATTATACAAATTCTCATTATAGAGTGGACGCTGGCGATAATACTGAACACTGAAATTCAACTTTTCGAATACTTTTTCCAGTAAAGGCCTGGCATTTAATGATATTAAACTATTCTGAAAAGTATTTCGCCCACTAAACAATTCTGATCCCGGCAAAAAAGTTGACGGGTCTATCATACTACGATTGCTTTCGTGCACAACAATCTTAGCGCCAATATTGACCCGTGGTTCAGCAAATTTATTATACAAGACACCCAGGATCATAAATAAAGCTAAGAATCCTAAATAGAGGCGCCAATATTTACCAAATTTGTGTATGATGATTTTAAAATCATTGGATTGTTCATTTACTATTGCCATAACTTAGTCTCTTTGAATGTAATCCATAACAAGTATAAAAGTTGTAACAGAAGATAAAAGCAGGGCAAATGGAAAGGTATTCATTCCCCACCACCTTCTTTTTAAAGGTTCGACGTATACCACATCATTAGACCTTAAATAATAGTATTGTGAATCAATAATACTTTCACTGGTTAAATCTACTAATGTTTTGGTCGTGCGATTATCTATTTCACGTATTATCAAAACACGCTTTCTATTTCCAAACTCCTGAATATCACCAGCCATACCCAAGGCCTGAAAAATATTGATGTGATCACTTGAATAATAATACCGGCCCGGTCGATAAACAAAACCAATTAAAGTGATGCTTTTATTCACAAAGTTAATTTTAACGGATGGCTGGTATAAATACTCCTCCAACTGAGTTTGCATAAAATCACCAGCCTCCTCAAGAGTATAACCTGAAATTCGGATCTTTCCAATAACCGGCAAATTCACATTTCCTTTGTCATCCACCCGGTATGAAATGATGGATAACGCCTCCGGAGAGTTCGCACTGTATAAGCCTCCCCGCTGTTGCTCCAGGAAATTAGATCCTTCCCGATCCGTACTGGCTACTTCAATATATACTTCATCAAACGGTTGAATAACCTGACGATCTTTTAGTACTTTGTGTTCCGAATCGATGAATTTGTTTTCTACATCATCCTGCAGATAAACAACATCTTTTTGTGGAACACAAGCTGTAGCAAAGAGCACTACCATCAAAAGCCAAAAGGAGTTACGCATAATGTCTCTATTTCAAGGTGAACATCTTACTAATTTATAAACAATTATTAATAGCCTCTTGTTTTTTTTACAAACGATAAACAGCACATCACTAAACTGTTAATTGTTTACATGAATTTTATATTAATTAGTACAACATCTTCAATTCCAACGACACTGAAGGAATAAAAGGTCCCTATCTCAATTTACAAAAAAAAGAGGCGTAATCCTACGCCTCCTTCTTTTTTGATAGTAAACCCAATCAATGCTTTATGATGATTTTAATAAAGCCTGACTCACCTCTACCATCTTCATATTTCAAGATATAGAGCCCATTGGCCAAATGACCAACATTAATATTCGCCTTCAATTCATCCTGACTAAATTGAGCAACTACAGATCCATTCATATTTACCAGTTGAGCAAACCTCACATTACCAGTGACCTCTAGTAAATTACTAACAGGATTAGGAATCACTGCAATCGTTTCATTGGCTGCTACTTTATCTACAGCAGCAGAGATTCCAAATTCCACATTAAAACTAGCATGGTTTACAACATTGAGCATAGTGTAAGTAAATGAACCATCACCATTACTAACCAATTGATCAACGACTGGTGTTGTTTCGTTTAGCATAGCAGAAGACACTTCATACCCCGGATCAGGAACGATTCTAATATCAAGATCATATCCTTGAATCACATCATTGCGACCATTTTGATCGACAGTACCACCAGCCGTTTGATTCACCCAAACCAGGAAGAAAGGAGAAAAACCCGCTTCTAATGTAAAATCCTTACTTACATTTTCAAACGTATAGGCATAACTACCATCAGGATTAAATCCATCCGGCGATAACACACCAACACCGTCGACAAACAGTGAAGTTAGTTTGTATCCACTATTAGGTGTAATCGTCACAACCTGATTCTGACCACTGATAACCTTAGCACTTTCGTCAGGGTTAACGACTCCGCCAGCACTACTACTTATTGAAATAGTATACAACGGTGTAAAAACTACGTCAAAAACCATTGCTTCTGTAACATTTGATACAGTGTAAGTAAATACTCCATCCCCGTCTTCGTCCAATAAATCGCCGTAAACATTACCTCCATTTAATGAGGCGGCTGTTATAACTGTGTTTTCTCCCGGATCAATAGTTACTTCAAGATCCTCTCCTATTAAGACATCATTTTCACCCTCAGGCGTCACCAAACCTCCACCTGTTTCATTGACCGCGACTACAAAATACTCCGTAAAGGCAGCGGCAACGGATAAGTCTGCACTCACTTCAGAGATCAGGTATGAGATTGTACCATCCTGATTGTTGGTTGTATCTGCAACAGACTCAACACCATCAACCAACAGTGATGTAAGTTTAAATCCTTCATCAGGTGTAATAATCAATTCCAGATCGCCACCGACCGGCACTTTTGTATCTCCCGGATGCGAAAAGGAACCACCGACATCCGCACTTGCTGATACAGTATGGAACAATGAAAATTCAATATCCAATGATGCATCGGCATTCACATCCTCTACCAGATAGGTAAATGTTCCATCCTCATTGTCTTGCAACTGACTTAAAACACTTGCAGCATCCAGCATAACAGAAGCCACCATGTAGTCCACATCAGGAGTTATCGTAACTTCCAGATTATCACCAGAAAACAACTCACTACCACCTAAAGGAGACACTACTCCTCCAGCAGTACCACTTACCGTAACAACATAATAAGGTGCAAATTCAACCACCATCGTATGATCTGCCATAACTCCCACAAAGGTATACGTATAGGTTTCATCCGGATTTTCTGTAGCATCTAAGGTGACATCAATGTCATCGACTAAAATACTCACCATCTTAAATCCATAGGCTGGATCAATATCCACCTCAAAATCCTGACCTTCGTAAGCAATAGAGGCCCCTCTTGGTGCCACCTCACCACCAATATTACCAGACACCGTGATGGTATATTCATTTAAAGATGCAAACACAGCTTCAATGGCATAATTTTCTTGTATATCGGTTAATGAAAGTACACCTTCTTCCAGGCTCTCCATCTCATTCGTACCGTTTACCTCAAAGGATATGAGCTGAAAATTTTCATCAGGTGTCAGAGTAATTGTGGCACTACCACCTGGTAAAACCTTTGTATCATCTGTAATGACAATACTTCCGTTTTCCGGATTATTAGCGGATATCGCATAAAACAATAATTCGTATGCTCCTACATCAACCGTATCCTGAACAATTCTGGCCTCGTCATTTAAATCAAAATCACCTAAATCAAACCCGGAAACATCAGGTGTACCGGCATTTATCATGGGAGATGAAATCTGCAATTCCCAGTTTGCATCTAAGTTAGCATGCCATGCTGTAGAATTCGTGCCTCTGCCGGGAGCAGATACTGTTGGAGCAATAAAATGAGGCCCTATGACATCTGTGCCGATATTATTGCTGCTTATAATAACATTATTCACACCAGGTATAATTCCGGTATCCGTACTATCCACAACAAGATGAGTAAAAACGCCACCCGCAGATGATACAATATTATCTCCTCCATTAGGACTTTCATTACCCCATATAACTAGGTTTGTAAAAGTAGCACCTGTATTTGAATACACACCACCACCACCATCAGTAGCCCGGTTACTAACAACAGTACAATTCACCCAGGTTCCGGTATCCGTTGCAAAAACACCACCACCATCTACCCAGGCAGTATTGCTGGCCATAAGGCAGTTTTTATAAATACCACCCGATGTAGGTACTTCACCATCCATATCACCGTATGAAAACACTGCGCCACCTTTACTATCAGCTTCATTAATTATAAAACGACTATTTGTTATTGTTCCACCAGTACTACATATACCGGCACCTGATCCAGTTGTATAATTGTCATAAAAAAAACAGTTATTTACCTCACCTCCATCTAAATGAAGATAAATACCCCCACCAAGAGCTGTACCACCCGGTTCGAAATCACCATCATCACGCGCATCATTATCTGTAAACTCACAATTATTAAAAATACCACCTCGATACGCATATATCCCCCCACCTTTATTGGCCATGTTACCATAAATCATAAGATTATTGAAAACACCGCCTTCACGTGTTTGAATACCAGCTCCCCGTCCATCAACAGCAGGACCATCCGCAATACCATCGGTAATAATCACATCACTAAGCGCTACAAAGTCATTGCTCAATCCATTGGTATAAACCACGTGGTAGGCACTCTCACTTCCCAAATCACCAGTAAACACAGTGGCATTGGCCTGTGCAGAAGGATTCCCATTATTCCAGTTATACCCATAATTCTCACGTTCATCCAAACTGGTTTCAGTACCAGCAAATCCACCAATTACAGAAACACCTTCGCGCATTACAAAACTTCTTCGTCTTGAATCTCCGGATCCATCATAAGTATGAGTAGGTCTATACGTTCCACTTTCTACCCAAATTTCGCCACCACCATTCGCAAATAAAGCATTAATAGCTTCTTGTAGTTCATCAGTTGCATTATCCCAACTGTCATGGTTACCAATAGCGCTAAAACCAGAACCACTTGTGCTTACATAAACACGATCAGTTTGCCCTGATGCCAACGACACACTCAAAATTGTCAAGAACATGACAATCGCTCCTCTCTTTAATGTAAAATCTTTCATAATGTGCATTGTTTGGTTTTTTACTATCAACTATCACCAGCCAATTTACACTCTGAAAAACGCGATGGCGAAAACTTTACATTAAGCAACCAATTAAATTGGTCAACTGCCTAAAAAGTTATTTAAAAATAACGTAACCCTAAAATGGGTTACATTATCTATGCAATGATTTTTGTCATGTTTAAGTTTTATCATGCCACATTTTCACAAAAACCTCTTTTACTGTCTGTTACGAAAACAAAAAAGCGACTTCTAAAATTTAGAAATCGCTTTTCTTTATATTCATTTAAGATTAAAACTACTGAGCTGTCTTAATTTTATAACCCAAATTTACTTTTCCTTTTGAGATGCTATTTAACTTTCCTTTTAACAATCGTTTCTTTAAAGGATTCAAATAATCAATGAATAATTTCCCATCAATATGATCATACTCGTGTTGAATCACGCGGGCAGCAAATCCAGAATATTCTACCTCATGTGAGATGAATTTCTCATCTAAATAGCGCATTCTTATTTTCGACGGACGTTTGACATCTTCATTAATTGAAGGCAAACTCAAACACCCTTCAGACATGGATACTTCATTTCCAGCTCGCTCGATAATTTCTGCATTAATAAATACTTTTTTGAAACCGGCTAATTCCGGAAAATCATCTTTCAGTGAATCTGCATCAATAATAAATAAACGAATGGATTTTCCAATTTGTGGTGCAGCCAATCCTACACCATCGGCCCGATACATCGTTTCAAACATGTTGGTTATCAATTCTGATAGCCCCTCATAATCCGATGTGATATCGCTGGCCACTTTTCTTAATACCGGGTGGCCAAATACAACAACAGGGTAAATCATACTTATCTTATTTGCTCCATATAAGTTTGTAAAATAATAGTCGCACTTACTTTATCGACCATCGCTTTATTTTGCCTGGCTTTTTTCTTAAGCCCGCCATCAATCATTGCCTGGAAAGCAATTTTTGACGTAAAACGTTCATCTACCCAAGTAACAGGCAATTGAGGATATTTGTTTTGTAACCGATTCACAAATGGCTGAATGTATTTCATGGACTCCGATTCCTCACCTGTTGTTTGTTTCGGATATCCCATCACAATCATTTCCACCTCTTCTTGCTGCATGTACTTCTCTACAAATTCAAACAACTCATGTGAAGGCACCGTTGTTAAACCATTTGCGATGATCTTCATGGGATCGGTAACCGCCACCCCACTTTTTTTTCGCCCGTAATCTATTGCCAAAATTCGTCCCACTGGATATATATTTTGTACAAAGGTAATATAATTCACTCGTAGATGAATTGATTCATGGGAGCTATGGTAAGTTTACAGAGAAAAGAATGACAGTAGTGGTTTTAAGTCCGGGATCCGAGGTTCGATAGCTAAGCACCCAATACAAAAGTGGAAAAACAAAAGACCAAAAGAAGACCTTTCATAAAGGACCAAAAAAAAGAGCCACCCTTTCGGATGGCTCTCAAATATATTAATCAATTCTTTGATTAAGCATTTTTAATGGCAGCCTGAGCAGCAGCCAAACGTGCGATAGGCACACGGAACGGAGAACAAGATACGTAATCCATACCAACAGTATGACAGAACTCAACTGAAGAAGGCTCACCACCGTGTTCACCACAGATACCTACTTTCAACTCGGGACGTACAGAACGACCTTTTTGAGTACCCATCTCTACCAACTGGCCAACACCTGTTTGATCAAGTGCCTGGAACGGATCATTTTTCAAGATACCTTTGTTGATGTAGATTGGTAAGAATTTACCGGCATCATCACGTGAATATCCGAAAGTCATCTGCGTCAAGTCATTGGTTCCAAATGAGAAGAACTCAGCGTACTCAGCAATTTCATTAGCTGTTAAAGCAGCACGTGGAATTTCAATCATGGTACCTACCATGTAATCTACCTCAACTCCTTTTTCAGCAATTACTTCTGTTGCAACACGACGGATGATCTCTTCCTGCATCTGGAATTCTTTTACAGTACCAATCAATGGCACCATAATTTCAGGCTTAGGATCCAATCCTTTTGCTTTCAAGTTACAAGCTGCTTCAATGATAGCACGTGCCTGCATCTCTGTAATTTCAGGATAAGTATTACCTAAACGACATCCACGGTGACCCAACATTGGGTTGAATTCGTGCAATGAATCTACTTTCGCCTTCACTTCTTCGGCAGAAATACCCAACTCTTTAGCCATCTCTTCTTGTGCTTCCGGCTCATTAGGTGTAAACTCGTGCAATGGTGGATCGAGCAGACGGATAGTCACACCAAATCCGTTCATCGCTTCCAAAATTCCTTCGAAATCTTCACGTTGCATTGGTAATAATTTAGCCAAAGCCTCCTTACGACCTGCCACATCATCAGCCAAAATCATTTCACGTACCGTTTTAATACGATCGCCTTCGAAGAACATATGCTCAGTACGACACAGACCAATACCCTGTGCACCAAATTCACGAGCGACTTTAGAATCGTTCGGTGAATCCGCATTCGTACGCACATACATCTTTGTATATTTGTCAGCTAAGTCCATCAATTTACCAAAGTTACCTGATAACTCGGGAGTAATGGTACCTACTTTTCCTTCGTATACTTCACCGGTTGTACCGTTCAATGACATCCAGTCACCTTCTTTATAAGATACACCATTGATGGTCATCGTACGTGCCTTGTAATCTACGTTTACTTCACCGGCACCTGACACACAACATTTACCCATACCACGAGCTACTACAGCAGCGTGAGAAGTCATACCTCCACGAGCTGTTAAGATACCCTCGGCAGCGTGCATACCACGTAAATCTTCAGGAGACGTTTCGATACGTACCAAAATGACTTTTTCTTCTTTGGCCGCCCACTCTTCAGCTTCGTCAGCAAAGAAAACAACACGACCTGTTGCAGCGCCTGGAGAGGCCGGCAAACCTTTTGTCAATGTTTTGGCGGAAGCAATAGCTGATGCTTCGAAAACAGGGTGCAATAACTCATCTAATTTATTAGCATCCTGACGCAAAATAGCTGTTTTCTCGTCAATCATACCTTCTTGCAACATTTCGGCTGCAATGTTCACCATAGCTGCACCTGTACGCTTACCGCTACGTGTTTGCAACATCCACAATTTGCCATCCTGAATGGTAAACTCCAGATCCTGCATATCTGAATAATGCTTCTCTAACTTATCCTGAGTTTCATTCAACTCTTTGTAAGCAATCGGCATGGTTTCTTCCAATGAAGGAAATTTAGACGCACGCACTTCTTCAGAAATACCTTGCTGAGCAGCCCATCTTCTTGAACCTTCCAAAGTAATTTCCTGAGGTGTACGTACTCCAGCTACTACATCCTCACCCTGAGCATCGATCAAATACTCCCCGTTGAAGATGTTTTCTCCTGTTGCTGAATCACGTGTAAAAGCCACACCAGTAGCAGAGTTTTCACCCATGTTACCATATACCATTGCCTGAACGTTTACAGCAGTACCCCACTCTTCCGGAATTTGCTCCAATTGACGGTACAAAATGGCACGTTCTGTATTCCATGAATCAAATACAGCACAAACAGCACCCCACAACTGATCCCAAGGATTGGTCGGGAATTCTTTACCCGTTTTCACTTTCACAACAGTTTTGAAAAGAGAAACGATGTTTTTCAAATCTTCAACTGTGAATTCTGTATCTGAAGAATATCCTTTCGCTTCTTTCACCAGGTCCATTTCCACTTCGAAAGGATCGTGCTCACCTTTCTCTGCTTCCACACCCATTACCACGTCACCATACATCTGGATGAAACGACGGTATGAATCCCAGGCGAAACGCTCGTTTCCTGACTTCTCAGCCAAAATTTTCACAGCATCATCGTTCATACCCAAGTTCAATACTGTATTCATCATACCAGGCATTGAAACCCTTGCACCTGAACGTACCGAAAGCAACAATGGGAAAGCCTCACCAGTAGAACCGAATTTAGCGTTCATTACTTTTTCAGTAGCCGCCACACCAGCTTCTACTTCAGCTTTCATTAATTCAACAACTGCATCACGACCTTTTTGGTTGTACTCGGTACAAACATCAGTAGTGATAGTAAATCCTGCAGGTACAGGCACCCCGATCAGGTTCATTTCTGCCAGGTTGGCACCTTTACCACCCAGTAGGTTTTTCATATCGGCCTTACCTTCAGCCCGTCCGTTACCAAAGGTATAAACGCGTTTATTGCTCATACTTAAGTTTATTAAATATTTAATATTAAAACTATAATTATCAATAACTTACTCCTTGATTTTCGCAAGAATTCGAAAAGCTTTACAAAGAAACGAAATTTTTCGCAAAGGCTCTACTTATAAGTTCCCTAAGAACTTCTGATATAAATATAAAAATGAAAATGTGTCTTACAAAATTATAAGATAAAAAAAGGCTTCAAAAAAAAAGCCGATCAAACGATCGGCTTAAGTCTTTAATATAAAGTTTATTAATTCACAGGATACTTTTTCAAGAACTCTTTCGACTTCATTAAAAAGTCGACATATTGAGCCCGCTTGTAGGCATGCGGTTCGACCACATTTTTTTTAGATAATTTACCTTTAAAATCATCCAGCTTATCGTAGCCTTTACTTTTCATCCAATTTTCCAGCTCTTCCAACATGCGGGTAATCTGAATCACGCCATTTTTATAAATGGTACTTACCACCTGCACTGCATCAGCACCTGCCAATAACATGGTGATCATATCCTGGCCATCCATAATTCCGGTATTACTACAGATACTGCCATTGATGTTACCAGCTAACAAGCCCGCAAAACGTAAGGATAACCGATTATCCCCTTTGTGACTTAAATTATAAGGCACCTTCATCTCTTCACTTTCCACATCAATATCAGGCTGAAACAGTTTGTTGAACAATACGAAGGCATCGGCTCCGTTTTTATCCATCCGATAAACCACATTCATCATGTTTGTATAGAATGGACTCAACTTCACACTCACCGGTATTTTCACTTCTGCTTTAATACGTTTCAAAATTTCCAGGCGCTCATCCTCAATAATAGCCGGGGTCTTCTCCACATCTGAAATGGTCGAATAAAAATTCAATTCCAAACCATCCACACCGGTTTGCTCCAGGTACTTTGCATAATCCACCCAACTCACATCGTAAATACAATTTAAACTGGCAAAGACAGGGATTGACACCGCTTCTTTCAGACTTTTCAGCGCCATTAAATGCGCCTTGGGACCAGAGTGCTCAATGTGCGGAAACAGGGAGGTCATCTCCGCATGGCGCTCATCGTATTCATGCAAATCATCTTCCAATTCGGCTGCTTCCAAATGCAGCTGCTCTTCAAAGAGTGACTTATAAACAATGGCACCTGCTCCGGCTTCTTCCAGTTTTTTAGCCATCTTTAAATTGGTCACCAGGTTACTGGCGCCGATGATAATGGGATTCTTGAGCTCAATCCCCATGTAAGTAGTTCGTAAATCCATAATTTATGGTGATTAAAAGGTTATTTCTTTGATTTTTAACAATTACCAACAACGAAATGTTGTCAGCATCATTCACTTGCCTTTTCAAGTTCAGAAAAATATCAGAGTTAGTCAATCCCTAACGCGAGGATTACTGAATTCACCGCATGGCTTCTCACGTACAGTTCAGGACACCATTGAATCAACCTTCAGTACAGCATCCTGCCAGGCACTTTGACAATACAGAGACAAGCTAATGGATCGGACTATACAGCAAGGAATGAGCACCTGATGCAATGTATCATGCAACGAACCACAACATTGAGCAAACCTCATGTGAAAGACACATAAAAAAAAGCCGCTCCCAACGAAACAGCCTTCAATGCTTTTAACATACTATAAAACTCCTGAAAATATGCTCTTCATCAATCATCCGAGAATTCTACTCTAACTTCCCATTAAAATTAACATTAACACCTAAACCGACCATCCAAAAAGATTGACTGTTGGTTAAATCATAACCTAAACCCGTACTCAAATAAGGCGTCAAAGCACCGTTATTAAACAAAGCCTGCGTGACCCCAATATTAGCAATAGGTACCAAATTAGATCCAGATGCCTCATTACCGAATGAGCCTCCATCTGTGTTGTTGAATATATAATTAATTGCCACACCGCCATTGATGGATGTAGGAAACCGGCGTTGTGCATTAATCAGGTAAGCCAATCCGGCATTTACTCCTACAATGTTAGCACTTCCTGCACTCAGATAAGAAACCATCACACTACTACGAGCATAAGCAGGTTTCGAAGTTGTGGGCTTAGAAATAAAGCCAGCCATTACCTGAGCTTTGCTTTCATTTCCTATTTCAGTACTGGCAATGGCGGCTGTAAAGCCCCCTTTAAAACTCATACTCACCCCATACGATCCGCTTGTACCACCATCTTGCAGGTGGGCAGAACTGTACATCAAAGACATTCCACCTTTATCCCTGAAAAATTCTTGCTGTGCAATACCATACATGGTACTCGTCATGAAGATAATTCCCATTAAATACCTTTTCATTGAAATGCAATCTTTTTATTTTTTAATCACTTTTTCTTTATGGATGATTTCTCCACCTTTTTCAATCAACACCAGGTATAAACCACTAGCTGCATTGGAGAGATTGATAACTTCTTTTCGGGACTGCACATCCCTTTGCAGGATAATCCTACCAGAATTGGAGACGACCTTTATAATCGCACCTTCCAGATCATCCCATTCAACGGTTAACTCACCCGTTGTTGGATTTGGAAATAACTGAATGGTCACTAGGTCCATATCAGGAGTCGACGTTACCACAGAACAATCAGTATTGAAGGTTACACCAGCATCTATTCCGCTCCAATAATCACTTGCCCAAGCGACATCACTCACACTAACACAGGTCAGATCAGGATTATTTACCGCCTGTATATCAGCCATAAACTCATTATTTCCATTGCGAATATCTAACTGTATTAAATCATTGTTAGAACAATTGAGCTCCACCAGCATTCCACAATCACTTACATCAAGTTGAGTGAGTAAATTACCAGAACAGTTCAACACATCCAGACTTGTACAACCTGACACATCAAGTTGTGTTAATGAATTTCCAGAACAATTCAAGTTCATCAACGATGAACAATCTCTCACATCAATAGCCTCTAAATGTCTATTGCCAGAACAATGGAGTTCAATTATTTGAGATGTGCTGATATCAAGGTTCTCTAAATAAGTGTTATTACAATACAATTTCTGCAATACACTTATTTCAATTCCAACAATCTCTGTCAAGGAAGGATTATCGGAACAATTCAACTCTAATAAGTCGGCATTAGCAGTAATATCAATAGAACCAAGCCATGGATTCCCAGTACATGTCAATTTAGTCATACTAACAAATTCTTCCAGCCCGGTTAAATCAGCCACATCCACATTACTCAAATAAATAAATCCGGTGTAGGCCCGGGCCTCTTCCACCTGTATTTCGCCATCTCCATTGGTATTTATTTCGGACTCATTTATGAGGTACTCTTTAAAATTGACATCTGGAATATCAACAATAGCGAGCATCTCACAGTTTTCACTGAACGAAGTACCGGCGTTAATATTAGTCCAGTTAGTGGTGGAAAAAGCTACATCATCAACACTGATACAGGATAAGTTTGCATTATTACCAGCTAGAAATTCTTCCATCAAATGATTGGTTCCATTGCGAATATTCAATCGTTCCAATGAGTTATTTGAACAATTTAGTTTAGTCAAAGCAGATAAGTTATCAGCCTCAATACCAGTTATAATATTGTCACTACAATCAATCTCTTTTAGCGCACTTGTAGTAGGGAAATTCAAACACCCCATTTCATTACCAGTGCAATGAAGCGTTGTTAGAAGAGAATTTTGCGTAAGTACCAAATGATAAATGGAGTTCCCATTACAATTTAAGCTCTCTAATGCTGCATTGGCATCCAGCTTTAAGTCCTGCAGAGAATTGTTCTGGCAAGCCAAAGTTGTGAGTTTCGTATTCTGGCTTAGAAGAAGCTCAGTCAGTGAATTATCATGACAAAGCAATGTTTCAAGTTTGGCGTAACTGCTCACATCCAATGTGGTCAACCCGGTGTTGGAACAATCCAAATACGTCAAATTGGTGTTAGAATTGGCCTGACTGGCTTTCAGAGGATTTTCGGCTGGAAAACTTGTGCCATTTGTAAGGCTGGTCAAAGGATTGTTGGAGCAATCCAGGTAAGCGAGTTGTGGATATTGACTGAGATCAATGGCGTTGAGTGCATTACCAGAACAGTTCAATCCCGTCATGTTTATGAATGCTTCCAGACCAGATAAGTTCGCTATGGACTGATTACTGATGTTCAGGGTACCGGAAAAGGCTTCTGCTTCGTAGAGCTGTATTTCGGTGTCACCGTTTAGGTTGATTTTGGGGTTGTTCACTAAGGTAGTATTTAACCCCATATCAATAACACTAATAACTACATCGCAATCAGTGCTAAATGAGATGCCCTGAGCAGTAATATCTGACCAATTTTCATATGAATAATCAACGTCATCCACACTTATACAATTTAAACTTTCAGCTTTCAATATTTCTAAGGACTCAATATTTTTATTGTTTCCATTACGAAGGTTTAATCGAGTTAACTCTTTACTTGTGCAACACAATTTATTAAGAGATTTACTCGAACTAAGATCCAATTCCTTAATTTTGGAACATTCTAATGCATATACATAATTCAGTGAAGTACATCCTTCAACATTTAATTCTTCCAGGTTTTCAGATCCGCGACAATATATTCGCTCAAGGTCTTCACAATTACTCACATCAATTTTCACTATACTACTACCATAAAAGCTTATGTTTTTTAGCTTCTTATTTTTCCTAAGATCCAATTCTTTCAACTTAGATTCACTACGACAAGTAATGACTTCCAAAGAATCACAACCACCTAAAAACAAATCTATTAACGACCAATTATCATCACAACTCAAACTTATTAGAGAACTACAATTACCTAAGTTCAACCCTTTTAAATATGAGTTTTGATCGCATGATAGAGTATTTAATTTTAAACAATTACTAAAGTCCAGATAATTCAAGGCATCATTATTTTTTAGAATAACGTCTTCTAATCCAGGATTCTCATTTACTATTACAGTATCTAAAGCTGGATTATCTGACACCCACAGCTGCTTTAATTTCGTATTTGCACTAATATCAACCTCTTTAAGCAAAGGTTCATCAAAACACTGAAACTTACTGATAGAAGTAAAAGCTTCCAGTCCCTTTAAACTAGCAACGCCAGTATTTCTTAGATGAATAATTCCTGTATATGCCTCAGCCTCGCTCACCTGAATTTCTCCATCACCATCAGCATCAAGATAATATATACCTAATAGTTCGCTTTTAAATTTTTCATCAGGTATTACTACAATGGGATTATTACAATCCCTACAAAAAGATGCAATTTCAGTCTCTATTTTTAAATTCTTTCGCGCATATTCTACATCACTCACACTTATACATTTTAACCCAAAACCATTCGACTTATAATTCAGTTTTTCTATTTTCGAGGTATTACCATTTCGAATGTCCAACACTTTTAATTGATTATTTGAGCAATCAATAGAACTAAGCTCTACATTATTACTAAGATCCAGAGCGGTGAACGAATTATTATTACAAATTAATTTCTCCAGTGCAACATTCTCAGTTACATTCAAACTTGAGGCATAGTTGTATTTACAATCTAAATAGGTAAGTTTTATATTATCTTTTAAATCAATGTCAATTAAATCATTTCTCCCACAATCCAGGGTCACAAGTTCCTTGTTATTAATTAAATTAAGATCTATCAATGCACATCCACTACAATCTAATTTAGAAAGCTTAGTATTACCTTCAAGATTGAGGGTTTTGAGAGATCTACTATAATTACAGCCCAAATAAATAAGCTCTGGATTAGAGCTTAAATCCAAACTCAGAAGCGAACTCCTTTCACAAACCAACTTTTTTAGCTTGATATTATTACTTAAATCCAGACTTTCTAATAACTTACTATTACTAATATTCAACTCAATAAGATTAATATTACTCGAAAGGTCTATACTACTCCCTGTTCCTCCATATAAAACTAACTTTTTGAGAACTTCATTGCGACTTAAATCCAGATTCGATAAACTAAAAGACTCCAGCGATAATTCAGTTAGGTCCAAGCAATTACCAAAATCGATATTTCCGTACCCAGAATTGCCTAAACTTAAACTTTTCAATGCTGGACACGCAACTAAATCAGGAAAGATCATATGATTAGTAAGGTGCATAGTATCTAATGCACTGTTATTGCCCATATCAAGCATCTCCAACCGGCTATCAAACCCGATGCACTTTAAAGTTTTTAATGATGTAGCATTACTAATATCTAACCAATTAACCACACAGCCATCCAATTCAATACGCTCAATACTGACATTATTCCTAAAATCCAGGAACATCCAAGGCAACTCTCCAGGTTCAGGTTCACCTTCAGGCAACCAAGGAGATCTAATCATAACTACTTTCAATGACTTAATCCCTGTAAAGTATTCAATCCCTCTCAAATGTAATTGTTCTCCAAAAACCAGTTCCAAATCACCCTTATAGGATTCCGCCTCTGATATTTGTATTTCATCATCCCCATTTGTATTGATCTCAGAATTTCTAACTAATAAATACTTAAACATGGGCTCCAGATCATTTATAACTTGGGCATTGACTATTTGCAAAGCAGATAAAAGTACAAATACTGAAACGCTCCTCAAAATTGACTTCATAGATATGAATTATAAAAAATTCGGTTTAAACAATAATCGAAAACAATTTACAAATATAACAAAAAATCACTTATTATTAACCTAATAATGAAAGATACAAACACAAAAAAAGCCGTCCCAATTGGAACGGCTTTCAATGTAATATAGTTGTTTCGCTTATTCAGCACTTTCGAAGTCCATTTCAGACATACGCTTATAAGTGTTGTAACGCCATTTGGCATTTTTCTCAGCTACATCGAACAATACTTTGGCATCTTCAGGGAATGACTTTGCCAAGGCCGTGTAACGTACCTCGTTATTCAGGAAGCTTTGGAATTTATCCCATTTAGGCTCTTTCGAATCCAATACAAACGGGTTCTTTCCTTCTTCTTCCATCATTGGGTTGTAACGATACAAGTGCCAGTATCCACTCTCAACTGCTTTCTTACCTTCTTCCTGTGTTTTACCCATACCGGTTTTCAGGCCGTGAGCAATACATGGAGAGTAAGCAATGATTAACGATGGTCCAGGATACGCTTCAGCTTCTTTCAATGCTTTGAAGTACTGCGCCTGGTTGGCACCAATAGCCACCTGAGCAACGTATACATAACCATAAGTTGTCGCCATCAGACCCAAATCTTTCTTACGGATACGTTTACCGGAAGCAGCAAATTTAGCAACCGCTCCAACAGGTGTTGACTTAGATGACTGACCACCGGTGTTAGAATATACCTCCGTATCCATCACTAAGATATTCACATCCTGACCAGATGCAATGACGTGATCCAATCCACCGTAACCGATGTCATAGGCCCATCCGTCACCACCGAAGATCCATACAGATTTTTTAGATAAGTAGTCTTTCAACGCCAGGATTTCTTTGGCAACTGCATGTGATTCGTTTTCCAGAGCAGTCACAACTGCTTTAGAAGCGGCCACATTCTCGTTACCGTTATCCTTAGTCTCTAACCACTTTTCAAAAGCAGCTTTGGTATCGGCATTCACCTCAGCAATCGACTCGTTAATCTTGCGCTCGATACGGGCGCGCAGTTTAGCAACACCTGTTGCCATACCTAAACCGTACTCAGCATTATCTTCGAATAAAGAGTTCGCCCAAGCTGGTCCTTTACCCTCTTTATTGGCACAATATGGCGTAGCAGGAGCAGAACCACCATAGATAGAAGAACAACCCGTTGCATTGGCTACCATCATACGGTCACCATACAATTGAGTAATCAATTTAATGTAAGGTGTTTCACCACAACCGGCACAAGCTCCGGAGAACTCGAATAAAGGCTGCGCAAACTGAGACGCTTTCACGTTCATATCCTTAGGCATGATCGTATCTTTAATAGATACTTCCTCAACCATGTAATCCCAACGATTGGCTTCTGCCATTTGTGACTCAAGCGGCTTCATCAATAAAGCTTTGTTCTTCGAAGGACACACGTCCGCACAGTTTCCACAACCGGTACAATCTAATGCACTTACCTGGATGCGATACTGTAAGCCATCAAATCCTTTACCATTGGCTTTCTTCGTTTCAGTTCCTTCAGGTGCATTAGCCAATTCTTTCTCATCCAATAAATAAGGACGAATGGCGGCATGCGGACAAACTAAAGCACATTGGTTACACTGAATACAGTTATCCATTTGCCACTCTGGCACATCCACAGCAATACCACGCTTTTCAAAAGCAGTTGTACCGGCAGGCAGTGTACCATCTTCGCGATCCTTAAAAATACTCACTGGCAAGTCATCACCTTTCTGAGCATTTACAGGGAATACGAAATCCTTGATGAATTGAGGGGCTTTTTCGTTAGTTGGGAAAACCACTTCAGCAGCCTCATTAGCCCAGGATGCCGGAACAGTAATCTCCACCACTTTTCCACCGTTATCAACAGCTTCATAGTTCATATTAACGATGTTCTCACCTTTCATACCAAAGGTCTTCACAATTGCTTTTTTCATTTGCTCTACCGCTTGCTCGTAAGGAATAACGTTGGCAATTTTGAAGAAGGCAGACTGCATGATGGTGTTGGTACGGTTACCTAAACCAATTTCTTTTGCAATGTGCGTGGCATCAATGGTGTAGAACTTAATGTTGTGATCAGCAATGTAACGCTTCACATAAGCCGGGATATGACTTTCCAACTCTGCCTCAGTCCAAGAACAGTTCAATAAGAAAGTACCACCATCCTTCAGACCTTTCAGCATGTCATACATCTGCAGATAAGCAGGCACGTGACAAGCTACAAAGTCGGGTGTATTTACCAAATAAGGCGAACGAATTGGCGTATCACCAAAACGCAAGTGAGAAATTGTAATACCGCCTGATTTCTTAGAATCATAGGCAAAGTATGCCTGAGCATATTTATCAGTGTTATCACCAATAATTTTAATGGAGTTCTTATTAGCACCAACCGTACCATCAGAACCTAAACCATAGAATTTACCTTCAAATGTACTTTCAGCAGCTAAAGAGAACTCTGGCAACAATGGCAATGATGAGAATGTTACATCATCAACAATACCAACTGTGAATTGATTTTTAGGCTCGGCAGCTTTCAGGTTTTCGAACACACTCAACATCATAGCTGGCGTGGTATCTTTCGAAGACAATCCATAACGACCACCTACAACCATAGGGGCATTTTCTTTACCATAGAATAAGTCACGGATATCCAGATACAATGGATCACCATTGGCTCCCGGCTCTTTCGTACGATCTAAAACAGCAATACGCTTACAAGTCGCTGGGAAAGCTTCCATGAAATATTTAGCTGAGAAAGGACGATACAAGTGAACGGCGATCAAACCAACTTTCTCACCTTTTTCCAACAGGTCATCAATCACTTCTTTGATGGTATCCGTGATCGATCCCATGGCTACAACGATGTTTTCTGCATCTTTGGCTCCATAATAATCAAATGGACGATACTTACGACCAGTGATTTTACTCACTTGATCCATGTAGTCAGCTACGATATCAGGCAACTCATTATAGAATGGATTTGCAGCCTCACGTGCCTGGAAGTATACATCCGGATTTTGGGCAGTACCTCTGGTTACAGGATGCTCCGGATTCAATGCGTTATCACGGAATGCCTGCAAAGCTTTCTGATCAACCAATCCTTCTAAAGCTTCCTGCTCCATTACTTCTACTTTCTGAATCTCGTGAGAAGTACGGAAACCATCGAAGAAATGTAAGAAAGGTACACGTGACTTGATCGAAGCCAGGTGAGCTACACCAGCCAAATCCATCACTTCCTGAACAGATCCGGTCGCCAACATAGCAAAACCAGACTGGCGGGTAGACATCACATCACTGTGATCACCAAAAATCGATAATGCCTGAGCCGCCAAACTACGTGCACTCACGTGGAATACACATGGCAACAACTCACCGGCAATTTTGTACATGTTAGGGATCATCAACAATAATCCCTGAGAAGCTGTAAATGTAGAAGTTAACGCGCCCGCCTGAAGTGAACCATGAACGGCACCCGCAGCACCGGCTTCCGACTGCATTTCTTCTACTTTAACGGTCTCTCCGAAAATATTTTTTCTTCCGGCAGCCGCCCATTCGTCGACATTTTCCGCCATATTGGAAGAAGGGGTGATAGGGTAAATGGCAGCTACTTCACTAAACATATAAGCGATATGAGCAGCGGCGTGATTACCATCACAGGTGATAAACTTTTTTTCTTTAGCCATTTTTTATACTCCTAATAATTAATTGGTTATTTAGTTATCCTAATTCAGTTTTTTTTAAAGACTGTTCAAGTTACAATTTCCTATTCACTATCTCAACTAACACATTAATACAAAAAGCCAAACAGCCACAATGGAATCTGATTGCCTTGTCCGATTTCCATCATATCGCGGGCATAAAAGCTATCCGTTTCAGCTTCCGATTGTTTCCATTCGCGCCCACCCACTTGAAAAACATGTTGTTGATTGACACAGAAATCACCTTTCTTACACGAATTCACCTGATTCTGATACCCCACCTGGTTTAAAAAGAAAGTGCGGTGCAATGTCTCTTGAGAAACTTCTCCATGCATGACAGAATGAAGTAAATTGGGATTGTGAATGTATACCAACGACGGTTTCTTCATAGACTCTCCCGATTCCCCATACAAAAGATGAATCAGCTTACCATACCCCAAATAATTCAGGTAATTCATGACGGTAGCCCGGGAGGTTTCAATCTCCTGACTCAGGCGACTCACATTAGGTTGAAAAGGGGCCGTTTTGGCTACGCTATACAATAATTTTCGTAGCTTGGGTAGGTATTTCAATTCGATTTGTTGCAGATAACTGATGTCAATCTCCAAAATCAAATTGATATTTCTTAATACATTCTCCAGGTAATTTCTTTTCTCTAAATAGAAAGGATAATAGCCATGATGCAAATAGTCGGTGAAATAAGCTAATGGTCTAACCTTCGCTACTATTTCACGACATATGGCTTCATGATTGGTCAGAATATCCGCCAAGGAATAACGCTGAAAATTACAACCTGCTTTTAGATTCAAATATTCACGAAAGGAAAACCCTTCTATATGGTAGGCCGTCACACATCCTTTCAATTCCGGATTTTCATCCTTCAGCCGCATGACCGATGAACCACTAAAAATGATTTGCAGATCTTCAAAATGATCGTAACAATAACGCAATTCTTTTGACCAATCAGGATATTTAAATACCTGATCCAGAATAAGTGTTTTTCCACCAGTTTTGCGAAATTCATCCGCAAAAGAGACAATAGTGCGACCGGTAAAATAAAGATTGTTCAAATTGACGTACAAACAGCTCTTCTCAAAACCAAACGCTTTTTTTGCGTAATCCAATAAAAAAGTCGTTTTCCCAACGCCACGTGCACCCTTAATGCCGATTAAGCGGTGCGACCAATCAATCTCCTCCATTAACTCCCGGTGCACAGGCACTTCCAGGTGTTCCAACAGGTATTTATGTGTTTCAAAAAATGAGTGCATTTCTTTCATTTGTCTGGCAAAGTTAAAATCCTATCCCAGACTATTGCAATCTCGACATTACAACTTTACCATCTCTCTGTAATTTATAATTAATAAAAATAAAAAAAGGCCACCCATCGGGTAGCCTTTTTGTATATGATTGTCAGTGTTTACGCTTATCGCGCGTTCATCGAGATCAAAAATTCTTCGTTGGATTTTGTTTTCGACATACGATCGTTCAAAAACTCCATGGCCTCTACCGGCGTCATATCCGCCAGGTAATTTCTTAAAATCCAAACACGGTTCATCATCTCCTGATCCATCAGCAAATCTTCGCGACGCGTGCTGGATAGATTGACATCCACAGCAGGGAAAATACGCTTGTTGGACAAACGACGATCCAATTGCAATTCCATATTACCAGTACCTTTAAATTCTTCAAAGATTACCTCATCCATTTTCGACCCAGTCTCAGTTAAAGCGGTAGCAATAATGGTTAAGGATCCACCATCTTCAATGTTACGAGCTGCTCCAAAGAAGCGCTTAGGACGATGTAATGCATTGGCATCCACACCACCTGACAACACTTTACCGGAAGCTGGCGACACAGTATTATAAGCACGGGCTAAACGTGTAATCGAATCTAAAAGTACCACTACATCATGCCCACACTCGACCATACGCTTGGCTTTTTCCAACACAATATTAGCAACTTTCACGTGACGTTCAGCCGGTTCATCAAATGTAGAGGATACTACTTCTGCATTCACGCTGCGGGCCATATCGGTTACCTCTTCCGGACGTTCATCAATCAACAAAATGATCATGTAAACTTCCGGATGGTGTGCGGCAATAGAATTAGCCACATCTTTTAATAAAACGGTTTTACCGGTCTTGGGCTGAGCAACGATTAATCCACGCTGTCCTTTACCAATCGGGGCAAACATATCAACTACCCGTGAAGATAAATTAGAGCGGGTTCCCGTTAAGTCAAACTTCTCATTAGGGAAAATTGGCGTGAGGTGCTCAAAAGGAATGCGATCCCTAACAATGTCAGGTGAACGACCATTGATTTGCTCTACCTTAATTAAAGGAAAATACTTCTCCCCTTCTTTAGGTGGCCGAATAGACCCCAATACAGTATCACCGGTCTTTAAACCAAATAATTTTATTTGCGACTGCGATACATATATATCATCTGGTGAATTCAGATAATTATAGTCTGATGAACGCAAAAAGCCATAACCATCAGGCATAATTTCCAATACCCCGGAAGCAGAAATGATACCTTCAAACTCATACCCTCTATCATCACGACGCTCAAATGAACGACGCCCCTGATCACGTTGTGGTCGATCACCTTGCTGCATCCGACGACCACCTTGCTCATCCTGTCCTCGGCGCTCTTTAACAGGACGCTCTGGCCTCACTTCACGTCGCTCTTCTTTCTTAGCAGGCTCGGTGGCCTCTTTAGCCAGCGGCGTCTTCTCTTGCGTACCTTCCTCTTTAGGCTTTGGCTCAATCCGCTTAACTATTTTACGCGGTCTTTCTTCCACCTCCTTAGTTTCCTTTTCCGCTTCAACAGGTTTTTCAGCCTTAGCTGGCTTATTGGCTTTTGCTGGTTTTTCTGCTTTTTCAGCCTTAGCTGGTTTTTCAGCTTTTCCTCCTTCAGCACCGGAAATAGTTTCAGCAGCTTCCGCTACACGCGATGAAATGGAAGATGCAATCGGACCACTCTCCACCTTTTCAGCGCGTGGACGCTTGGTGCGTGGTTTCCTCTCGGTTGGTTTATCTTTTTTATCTGATTTCTTATCAGCCTTTTTGTCACTGCTCACCTGAATGGCTTGCTCGTCCAAAATCTTATAAATCAGATCTTGTTTTTTATACGACTCTACCTTTTTTACATTAAGGTCTTTTGCTACTTGTCGCAATTCCGTTAAAAGCTTTTTATTAAGCTCAAGAATATCATACATAATGATCAAACGAATATTTTGTGGGAAATTCCTTTACGAATACACTTTTTAATATTGATTTTCGAAAAGATTGTTAAGAAGTGAAAAACCTGACAGGCCTCACTTTGATATTGTTGCAAAGCTAAAGATTCTTTGGCTTACAGCAAAATATTTCACTCACTTTCCGGCTTTTTAATTGATTTTTAACTCAAAATGACTTTGATGTCACCAAAAAAAAATGCATCTTTAAACTATACGATGTCTGCAAACGTTTAATTAACCGCATACCAAACCATTCACAATCCCCGGTAAAAAACACTATGAGACAACTTAAAATCACCAAACAAGTTACTAACAGGGAAACCCCTTCGCTGGACAAGTACCTGCATGAAATCGGAAAAGTCAGATTGTTATCTGCTGACGAAGAGGTAAGCCTGGCCAAGAAAATCAGACAAGGAGATGACAAGGCACTTGACCAACTCATTAATGGCAATTTACGCTTTGTGGTATCTGTTTCCAAGCAATACCAAAATCAAGGCCTCAGCCTGCCCGATCTTATTAATGAAGGTAACCTCGGACTCATTAAGGCAGCCCAGCGCTTTGACGAAACACGTGGTTTTAAATTCATAAGCTATGCCGTCTGGTGGATCCGTCAGTCTATTTTGCAAGCCCTGGCGGAGCAGGCCCGAATAGTTCGATTACCACTCAATAAAATTGGCTCTATCAACAAGGTTAATAATACTTTCTCACGATTGGAGCAAGATTTTCAGCGCGAACCCACTCCTGATGAGATTGCTATCGCCCTGGAAATGGCGCCTAAAGAAGTCAAAGAAGCCTTAAAAGTTTCTTCACGTCATATCTCCATGGATGCCCCGTTGAAAAAAGATGAAGATAATACCCTGTATGACATCATTCTGGCATCTGATTCCATCAGTCCTGACTCCCATCTTTTAGATGATTCATTACGGAAAGAAATTGATCGGTCGCTGGCTACATTATCAACGCGAGAGTCGGACATTATTAAATTGTATTACGGACTTAATGGTGAACCGCCCTATTCATTGGAAGAAATTGGAAAACTCTTTAATTTGACTCGTGAACGGGTGCGCCAAATTAAAGAGAAAGCAATAAAGCGGCTTAAACACACTTATCGAAGTAAAATCTTAAGATCTTACCTCGGATAACCCCTCACCTATATGAAACCTTATTATTGACCCATCTTATTTTCTGTAAACCATTTTGCTGTTTCGCTAATAAGATAAAGTGTGAGATAATTATTTAAGCAAAAGATATATTGCAAAAATCATTGTCTCCTAAAAAAGCGATGTCTACATTTGTCCAATAAAAATAAAGAGGATTGTTTTCAACCAAACTGAAAACAGTCCTTTGTTGTTAGTTATCTGAACAGAAAGAACTGAATAATGAAACACTTAATATCACCATCGTTACTGGCAGCCGACTTCAGTAACTTGAAGCAAGATGTGGAAATGATTAATCAAAGTGAAGCCGACTGGTTTCATCTGGATATAATGGATGGTGTTTTTGTTCCCAACATCTCTTTTGGCATTCCTATTTTAGAATCCATCAAGCCCTTGGCTAAAAAACCCTTTGACGTCCATTTAATGATAGAACAACCAGACAGGTATATCGAAGCGTTCAAAAGAGCCGGTGCTGATATCTACAATGTACATTACGAAGCGTGTAATCACTTGCATCGAACCGTACAATCCATTCATCAACAGGACATGAAAGCAGGTGTAACGTTAAATCCGCACACACCGGTGGCTTTGCTGGAAGATATCATTGATGAATTAGATTTGGTTTTGTTGATGTCGGTCAATCCGGGTTTTGGCGGCCAAAAATTCATATCGAATACGTACACAAAAGTAGCTCAACTAAAAGAGCTGATTTTGAGAAAAAATAGTCGTGCATTAATTCAGGTAGATGGTGGAGTAGATAATACCAACGCTAAAAAATTGGTAGATGCCGGAACTGATGTATTGGTAGCTGGTAGTTATATTTTTAAATCCACTGATCAATTAGCAACGATTTCCGGATTAAAAGATCTTACTTTTTAAATAGAATAAGGAGCAATTCCCCAAGGGTAAAAGAAGATCTAATCAAAAAACTTTAATCACCTGATACCGTTTTTTGATGACTCCTGAAAATGGATTTTAACCTTACACTTGTATCAGACAAACATTCTAACGGGTACAAAACACTAACGCAAAGTCATGGATTGTTCCATAGCACTTTGCGTTTTTTTTATTTCACAGCTTAAAAATACCTACTTCACTCCAGGTAATCAGACAGGTATTTAAATGGCTCGTTCAGATTCCCATTTTTTAATACCGTTGCCCGCTTGAGTACTTTGTTGTAATCACCTTCCCAAAAATAAGGCAAAACCATGTGCTCAATTTGATTGGCAAAATCAACCGATGCTTCCACAGCCAAGGCTGAAGGCAGGTTATCGATAGTCATCACGGTGATGTTATCATCGCCGGAAAAGGCCGGTTGGATAGTAAGGTCAGATCGCCTTACATCATAAAAAGGTTCCTCCAGTGTGGATAATTGCTTAGAAAAAGGCAAGGGACCGGGAATATCACAACTTACATCCCCAAATACTTTGAGACTAATTTCCTCAAACATGGCTTCTTCCTGAGTAAGAAAATCCGGAAAACGACTATCCCAATAATGACCACCTAAATAAATATCCGCTTTTTTAATGTATTCACTAATATTGCTTTCAAACTCCTGAGGATGTGACCGCAAATAATCTTTGGAAAAATGCGCCAGATCATTGTGCCTCATATAATCATGTGGGCTTGCCAGGTAAAAGACCAAAGCAGCTTTAGGCTCCCCCAAAAACTGCTGCCGGTTCACTTCTTTGGCTCCAATGGCTTCTAAAACTTCAACAATACCATTGGTCACTTTCCCCTGTCCGGTCACTAAAATCCGTCCTTTGCAATTGGTTACCTTTTTAACCTCCTCAAACAACTGATCCTTGTCAATTAGAAATGAAGTCGATAAAATAGAAAACTGACCTGTCTTTAATCCATAGGCACGAATTACATTGTATGCTCCCACTAATCCTGCCCAATATCCAAATCCAACCAAGCGTTTATTATTAGTTCCTTTCAGAAACTCATAATCGAGGATCGTGACATGATTGTCATGAGCTCCTTTTAACAATTTCTTATTGCGGGGCTGTCGTTTTGCCACATGTGAAAAGAAGAGGTATTTTTTTTCCGGGATCAATTCTTCAGCTTCAATCTCACGAATACCTAGTATGACATGACAGGCCGACAAGTCATCTGTTACCTGACACCCCGCCTTTATATAGGAACTATCATCAAATACCCGCTCCGTTGACGGCTGAACAATGATATTTAAGCCTTTATGGGCCTTTAATAAATGTTTCGCCACATCTGGTGTGATGGGGGCACGTCTTTCCGTTGGATATTGTTTTTCCCTGACTATTCCAATTTTCAACTCAGTAATCATAATTCAAATATTCCTGCAGTGTAATGATGTAATTAAATGTAAGAATTTTACGGACGTAATCCTAGTCTTTTCGCACATATTATCACTCATAAGCATCAAAAGAACCACATTTTTTATTATCTTTGTACTGTATTTTACTAACACCAATGAACGTTTTTGGTATTTGGGGCTGACGTGGATTTGACAGCTCGGTAAAGTGATATGTAAGCATGTCGAGCGTCGTGATGCTGGCTCGTAAAACCCGGATCTCAACCTTTTTAATTGGCGAAAATAATTTTGCTCTTGCTGCTTAATCGAATCATAGTAGATTAGCTTTATTTCAGCACTAGGTGCAGAAACAAGACATCTCGCGGATGCTACCGTTTTGAGGCGGTCCGTAATAGAGATGCTGGAAAATCGAAACTAGGAAGTAACCCGCCTTGTGTTATTTCCGAAATTTAAGAGGATAAGGTAATAGTCGGTGGCTTTGATCCAGCTCTTACTCGAAAACTAAGTCGAAGCTAAACATGTAGAAAGCATTGAGCTTCCTTGTCTGGACCAGGGTTCGATTCCCTGCAGCTCCACCAAAATACAAAAGTGGCTTTAAATCAATAGATTACAAAAGTCACAGACAAACATTAAGTTTATCACAGACAAATCCAGACATACTTTTGAGTGAGCGTTGGGGAACGTGCTAATAACTCAGAGTTATGATCAGGAAAAAACTTGTGATTCTTCCAAGACTCTATGATGCCGCTGGTAACCTGGATGAGTCTTGGTTTGTATTCTACAGTTACCGCAATCCGAAAACAGACAAAATGCAACGATTCAGACTGTATGACGGCTTTAAAAAGCTGCATTCAGCACCTGATCGGTATGCGCATGCTCAAAAAATCATGGCTGATTTAAAAGCTAAGATTAAGGCCGGATGGACGCCTTTTGATGAAGAGCAAATCATTTATGAAGATCTCACCCAATACGCCAATGTCGCTAAGGTATATGGTCAAAAACGCAAGAGTAATCTCACATTGAATGTTTACTTAAGTGAATTTCTCCAGGAGACCAAGATAAAAGTGACACCCAAAACATTTGAAAGTTACCAGAGTAAAACACGATTATTTGCTTTATGGCTGGAGCGAGAGAGGTTATCTGAGAATGATATCAGTGCCATTACCACTGATATAATCCTGAAATTTTTCGATTTCCTAATCAATGAACGAAAGCTCCAGGGGCGAACCATCCAAAAATATGGGCAGAATCTAAATCAAATGTTTAAGTCGCTGCTCAAGAAAAAGAAAATCTTTATTAACCCCATGCCTGAGGAGTTACCCAGAGTAGCCAATACGGTTGATTTTTCAGCCAAACCAATCCGCAAGGATGACATTGAACGGTTCAAAAAAATGATTCAAAAGCATGATCCGCAATTGTGGCTGGCTATTCAATTCGAGTTTTATTGCTTCATTCGTCCAGGGCGTGAATTGCGATTGATGAAACTACAATGGATTGACTTCTTTAATGGAACAATCACCATCCCATCAGCCGATGTGGTCAAAGGCAATAACGAGAAAATCTCAAAAAATGGAAAAGCAGAAACAGTCTTGATTCCCGGACATTTCTTAAAAACACTCCTGCACGATTATCAACTGGATAAATACCACAAGTCACTTTATGTATTTGGACGTAACCGTGTGCCTGGACCAGATCCCATGGGTGCAAATACGTTGCGCGACCGCTTTAATAAATACCGTGATGCCATGGGATTAAGCAAAGATTATAAGTTTTACTCCTGGAAACACACAGGTGGCGTTAATGCCAGTAATGCAGGGATTCCGGTTAAGGATATTCAGATGCAGATGCGTCACCACTCACTGGATGTGACGGATAAGTATTTAAGAAAGATGAAAGGTATTGACAGCGACCACTTGAAGAACCGCTTTCCTACTCTATGAAAAAAGCCCGCTAGAAAGCGGGCTTTTCTTTTACTGGCCAAACAAAACGTTTCTCAAGCGTTTTGATGATGAATCCCCTGGCCTGCAGGTTCTCAAAAAGTAGATTGTTATCGATTTCAACAGCTGAGTTGAATAGATTACTGATCTCTTGAGTGGTGAATAATTCATCACTCTCCTGGATGGATTGAGCAGGCGAGAACTGCGCTTCAAATTCATCCAATAATGTTTCCAATATTTCCATGTGCGACAGTTTTAGGCTAAAAGACCCGACCGAACTGTCGCACAATTCACATGTTTACAGGAATGTATAGGACCTCTCTTCCTACTTCCGGCCGGGCAATACTGCCTGTAAAACATATGTGAATGCGCGACCCTCCAAAGATAATAACTCTAAAGATTATTCGCGTTTTCTGCTACTTTATCATCCCTTTTTTTTGCAAACTTATTAAGCAATCGCTTTGACGAATAAGTAGCACTTATATTTGAAAATATATCGTCAATCCGATTGGATGAATAAGATAACAGACACTTTTCTCCTGCCCAAGTACATGATATGTAATCATTACTCCTTGTTTCCTTCTTTTCACCATATGCTTTTTTGAGTGAATTCAGAAGTCCATTATTCAAAAACAATCCCTGCTTTTCAATAATTTCGATGGAAAGAATAGTATCCTCAAGTGTTACTATGTTTACATCTTGCAGCTTTATGTCCCCAATTGCATAATACTTCTCATCCAACAACCTATAGGTTTTAAACTCATACTCCTTCAATTCATCAATCAACTCATATTTAATTCGTTCATTGTAATTTAAAAAACATTCTTCCAAAACAATGTCCTTAAACCCATTCTTTTCATCAATGGGACAGCTCTTGGACGCCTTATTATTATGGATGCCATTGCAGCCAATCAGCACTAAAAAAACAAACGATAACTTTCTCATATTATATCTTCTAAAGTGGTCTACTTTCTTCTTTTTGCGCAATAAACCAGCGCTCTTTTAATACTTCTAATCGCCTTAAATTACCTTCTGACACATCCAATTGCGAACTGATATTTGTTAAAAGCTCAAAGAGAATTTCATCCTTTTCCTGGCTTGGATACTTAACGCCCTTCAAATCATTCTTAATCATATCACTAAAAGAGAGTCCCTTGTACTCCTCTTCAATCATGCAAACCTTTAATCCTTTACTTTTTATTTCCATAACACTGTAGTTTTAAACAGAATCAGGTCACAGAACACACATCCGGATTAGTTCACAATTACACCCTTTCCTAAATTTTATCTTAATCCACAAAGTTGCTATTTAACTGTGTAAAAAAATATCCATTTTCGGCAAAAATTAACCAATCCGCCCCAAATCATTTCGCTGAGTATCTTCATGAAATTGCTGGTTTAAAGTAGAATGATCAATGAATGCGCGACGGTTGTCCGGATCACTCATATAAATACGCAACATTCTGTTCTCTTCCAAAAGTAGGTCTAATCGATTCAAAAGAGCATCTGAGTTAGTTGAATGATAATTATTCACGACCTGCGACGATGGCATCCCATTTGAGAAACCGCCATGTGCAAAAGCAGGAATAGCCTGCATCTCACTAAAAGCAGGTATTGCACCACTAAAGATACTGGCTGGTGCTTTACCGCGCTGCACCGACTCCAGGGCGGCAATGACCGGACCGGTATAAGGATCATTCACCATTTTATTGTTACCGATCCATTCGGTACCGGCTTCTCCGGCCCGGTAAATACGATCACCACTAGTAAAACCTCCTACCGCATATGCAGGTACAGGCTCGTTGGCAATGGCGGCTATCTGCATCGCTCCGGTAATACCGGCCAAAACAGATAGGCCAATACCCGGATAACCGCCCGGATCGTGCAGCATGTGAATAATCGCAGCTGCTGTACTGATAGCCGCTTCAAACATGCGTAATTTCTTGGATCGTTCAGCTGAACGGCGTTGAATCTCTGCTTTCTTCTGATCCAGCTCACTATCTAACTTGGCCGATTTGGCATTATATTCCTCTTGGGTCAGGATACCATTCTCCAGCTGATCATTGAGCAGATTCTTTTTGCGCTTTGTATTTTTCTCATAGCGCTGCATCTCTTTTTGATCCTTATTATCCTGGATCTTATTGATGCTCCCCCAAAGCTGGCCAATCTGATCCATGTACATCAAAACCATCTCAATGTTGGCCATCAGGTTATCCCAATTCTCCTGGGTCATGCCGAAGATATCTTTCTCATCGGGGAAATGCTCTTCACTGATCATCTGGAGCTCTTCCATCATTTGAGCATAAAGTTCAGTGGTATCGATGCCAAATTTGGTGGCCATGGCAATCAACTCATCATAGCGGCGGCGCACATCATTCACGGCCCTATCGCGCATATTGGCAGTGACTTCAAATATCTTTTGCTCCACTTCAGCGCGTAGTTTGGCACGCTTTTCCCCTTGCTCCTTTTCTTTGAAAGCCAACTCGCGGGCCATGAGTTCATTTAACTCCGCCGTATCTATTCCGTACTGTTTAGCAACAGCTATCATATCAGCATAGCGATCCCGGATAGATTGCAACTCGGCTGCTTCATCATTCATTTCACTCAGGCGCAACTGACGCCGGATCTCTTTAATCTTCTTCGCCAGATCCTCCTCCGCTTTCTTCTTTGCATCCTGTAATTTCTGCAGACTCTTCTCCTCATCTTTCGATGTCACGTCCGGAGAAAATTTCTCCATCTCTTTTTGCACCTGGTTAATTTTTTGCTGAATCCGGAGAAAGTCCTCTCCTCCTTTTGCTGCATTTTTCAGGGCTAACTGATACTTACTCAATTTCTCCTCCAGGTTAGCCAGTGTTTCAGTGCCTATTTTATCCCCAAAGGCTTCGGCATTCAGAATTTCATCCAGATCCTCACGCTGGCGCTGAAAAGCAATCATTTGCTGATTCAGTTTCTCAATTTGTTCATCGTATTCTTTAACGGCTTCATCGGCATTGGCTTCTTTCCAGGTATCCACCAACTGGGTGACCGCAGCTGACTGCTTTTTAACCTGGGATATATTCATGGTGGGGCCCAAACCACTGGAACCGGAGTTGGCCGCCACCATCATCACCTCCTGAATTTTCTCCCAGGTATCCAGTTTCTTATTGTCCTCATGCAGCTCTTCACGTCTGGCTTTTTTCAACTCAAGCTCTGCTTTCGCCAGGTTAATGGTTTCTGAAATTTTCTCCCGCAAATCTTGTTTCTCCTGAATACTGAGTGTATTGAGCTTCCCGATCTGCTTATTGATGTCATCATAACTCTTTTTCAGCTCTCCATTTACCTTCGTCAGATTTTCAACCGCTATTTTCTTTTCGCGCTCCCGGCGCATGGCATCTGCATTGTATTTATCGTAGGTTTTAATGGCCAGGTAGAGGGCTGTTAGCCCGGCGATAGCTGCCCCTAACGGACTAATGGACATAGCCCGGCCAAAGGCAATCTGTGAATCGATGAAACGTCGGTTGGCGACTGTAGCCTGACCAGTAACAGCAATGTAAGCTTTCATGGCCACCACTTTAGCAGTGGCAATGAGGGCTACCGCCAGGTTGACGGCTTTCTCCCGTAAATCCATGGCGATTTTAGCCGCCTGAAGTGCCGTAGCTCTTATTAAATGTGCATTATACGCAATCAAGGCACCGGTTAAAGCAATCAGAATGGTTTGATTATCCTTGATGATCTGAGGCAGCTTAATGGCCACTTTCAGCAAGGCAGAGAAACCAAGAACCGACTTGGTCATCGCCGGTGATAGTTGTTCACCCAACTCAATGGCCAATAAAGTCACCCGGTTTTTAGCCTGGGCCAGTTCGGCCGCGCGGTTATTGGTATTCTTGCGGGCCTGCTCTTCGGCAACGGATGTACCGGTAACGGCCTGGGTATAGCGTTGCACTTCAGCTCGTGCCTGTACCAATACTTCAGCCATTTTTGCATGTTCCACCCCAAAGATATCCGTTGCCGATTCACCTTTCTTAAAGCGTGTCTCCAGCTCCAGTAAAGCCAGGTTCATATCAAACACCCCGTTTTTATACCCAATCTGTTTGGCTTTCATCTTGAGCAGGATTTTATCCAGGCTGTTACCGGCTAGTTCTGCTTGTTTAAATTTAGGTGCCACAGCTTCAATGATACCAACCGCTGATTCCACTTCACCACCCATCAAGGCGTAGGAGGTACCCATCTTTTCAATGGCTTGTGACAGGTAGGGCACATTGGCAGCTCCTTCTTTGGATCCCGCGGCCAGGGTGTTGATCACCCGGCGGCTCTGATCGGCTGTCAGGTTAAACTGGTTGAGTGTATTGGTAAGGGCGTGGGCCGAGGGCTCCAGCTTATCTTTAGCCGCTTCACTCAATATGATGGCATCTTCGGTAACGGCTGCCAAGGCTTCTTTATTTTTGAGCAGCTCCGGACGTTGGGATCCAACCAGGGTAAAGGCATCTTCAATATCGGTGGCCGACTGTTTGATCTTGATCCCGGCCTCGGTGGTTTTCACACTCATCTCCTTGGCCTGATCACCTAACCACTGAAGGTTATCCCCCTCCAGACCCGTTAAGGCCGACAGGTTATCCAAACGCTCCTCAAACTGGTTGAAGGCATCAGCCGCCTTGCGCAAGCCAAACACCACACCCGTGAAAGAAGCCACGGCGGCACCAATCATCCCAAAATACTTATTGAATTTATCGGCAGCACCCGACAAAGCACCCCAACCGGTAGCAGCTTGATGCAGCTGTGCCCGGTGTTGTTTGAGGATACCGTTAAGGATTTGTATTTTCTTGGTTTGTGCGTTGTACTCTGCACTGCCAATGGTCATTTTGCTTTGGACCGCAATGGCTTTTTGCATCTCACCACGGATGCTTTTTACATCATTCTTAATCTCCTTACCATTAATATAGAGATTGATTCGCCGGGTCCAGGTTGAACTTTGCGCCATAACTTCACCTTATTTTTGGGTGAAGCTAGGGGTCTGATGGGTGGGTAAAAAGGACACCGCTGCGAGCGGAGCGACTAACAAAAGGAGTTAACGAATCCGCATCCCACCAGCATTAACAGCAGCCTCATCCGCTTTATGATCGGCCACGATATCAGCCAGGAGGGGCACTTGTTGATCCATCTCGGCGTTGAACCAGTCTTCGGGTTGGCGGGATTTGGTAGCTGGAGCAAAAGGATAGCCCACTTTACCATGTTTTTTGGAGGAGAAACGAATCACCGTATCGTCTTTCACCCCACGCACCACTTTTCCGTTTTGCATGACATGGCCACGACCTACACCCTTTTGGGCAAACACACCATGGCGGGGGAATTTATAACTAATGCTGTCAATTTCACCCTGATCTTTACGCAGAGAAGTCTTGAGAAAACGGCGCATGGCCCCACGGCCATTTTGGAATTGAGCCAGATTCCGTTTGAGGCGGCCACGTACTTTGTAGGCCCATTTACTCACATCCTTATTAAAGGCTTCTATGTCCTGCAGGATCTTCTCTTCACTCATGACTCCGCTTTTTTAACCAGGATTATCTCACTGTCCAGGATATCACCATTCACATTCATGATGGCAGTGAATTGTTTAGGCAAGGCTTTCACGCCTTGCTGGTGGACCCACCGGGGGTGATCATCGCGCCGTTTGGGCAGGAAGAGATCCTGGATCTCGATGAGCTTAAACAGATCGATGTTGGTGAGGCGCGTTTTAAATTCTTCTTTGTTCCGGATAAAGTCTAACCAGGAGGATCCATAATGCATGAGTCCGGACGCATCCTTCACCGACAGGGTGCGCTCACCCAACTGTCCATTCTCATCCTGATTACCGGGCAAGGCCACGGGTCGATCAGCCGTTACCCCACGCCAAAAAAGCAATTGCAGCCCAATATCATCAGTCGTTTCCGGGATGGCATCACTATTGCCCTGCCCGGCGAAATAGGGGTAAAACTTACCGTTATCCATCACGGCCATGGGTGAAAAGATGCTTTGCACATCCCAGGCGGCATTCTCATCTTCCACCAGTGGCTTGTAATTATGGGCATAGAAGCGCCATTCGGGTGCCTGGTCATCCTTGTATTTATCGTAGAGAAAAACCATTTGCGAGGCCGTGAGGACGGCATATGTTTTTCGCGACATGACGGCCGGCAAATCGGCAAATTTGGCGTAATCAATGGCCAGATTGCTGTCCGCCACATCACACACCGGCACATCGTCGCTCCACCCCAATTTGATTTTCACCGGTTCCTGGGGGGTGATCTCACCGGAGTGATGCACCAAGTGATTGGAGAGATCCACACTGTACTTATTCACCAACACATCGCGCAAGGTTTCAAAGGCGAGGATCCGGTTTTCTTCATCAAAAAAGGGAGCCAGAAAAAAGGTGTTGCGCAGGGAGTTGACCACTTCAGTGATTGGGGTGGCCGATAAATGATTGCTAAGATTAAGAAAACCTGAATACTCATTCATATCCCCTACACCAGATTTTTTCACCTCCAACATCGAGTTTCCCAGTAGTGCTCGTCCATTCACCGGAGTCTGATTATAGAAATACATTTCTACATTTCCAGCTGTTGCAAAATCAAATTCAACAGCACATTCTACTATGCCAGGAAAAACACGAAAAGAATATAAACCATTAAGTGCCACACCATTTCTATATGTAGTTGGACCATTGCAATACCAATAGGCAAAGTGTTGTCCATTAAACTTAAACTCCATATTCAGCAGGAAAAGCACATAATTTGTGTTCTCCCAATTAATATCAATAATGAAACGAAATAAAAACCGGTATTTACCTGGTTCTGTCACATTGTAATTTCCTTCGAACCAAAGATCTTCATGATCTTGCTCCACTGAAGAAAAGAATAGTTTGCGAGGTGTCTGATCAAAAGTCATGGCAGTACCCAACTTTGCCCGCACATAATGTGACTGTCCAAAACCATCAATGGAGCTATTGCCAAACAGTAAGAGATTAGCCAACTCACTATCTTCGGTAAAAGCCCCTTGCAACTGATAATTGTGCAATGACAGACATTTGGCCAATGATCGCCCCAGGAGCGGAAAGGGCACCAGGCTATTGCGGTTGCCATCGGTTTCGTTGTTTTCTAAAAAAGCACCGGCAGACCAATTATTCAGATACCCGGCATAAGTGGGATTGTAGGCAATAACCTCCGGTGTGTTGGTGTCGTTGTCATGGTCGGTGAGCTCCCCGTAAAAATTAGGTGCATAGGCCATGGGAAAGCGGTAATCACGCTCCAGAGTCCCGGCATTGACCTCTTTGGCATGTTGCAGCACCGCGGCCTGGCTGTGATTCTTTCCGCCAATGTTCTCCGCCTCGTAGGGTGCATCTTTGAGGGTGACGTTTTCAAAATCCAGGGCAAAGCTGTTTAGGGTGACCGATATGCGGAACTTCTTTGCACCGGCCGTACTCACCACCAATTTACCACGGCCAATGGGATAGGCATGCAAGCGGATCACACAGTCGTACACCCGATATTTCTTTGCCACCACGATGTAATTGCTGTAATCAAACACATGCTCATTCTCCGCCGCCGGCACATCGAAATGCCACACCTTACCGGAGGGGATCCCCTCTTCATCGAAATAGGATGAGTTGAGCTCGTAGCGGATCTTGGTTTTCGGATCAAGAATCAGGATAAAGTTATTGACAATGAAATGGAGCATGGAATAAGGATTAAGGAAACTTGCTGTTGATGGCGGCCTGGCAATCGGCATCGGTCCAGGTACCGTTGCAATCGAATTCGTGGGGACCGAGACGGAATTGATCGGCGATGGTGATAAAACATTTACCGGCTTGCCAATCATAGCGCACTTCGGTGATGGTTTTATCTACCGGCGTAATATCTGGCAGGTAGATCCATTGGCCTGTTTGTAGGTCTTTTTTCCAACAATGGTAATCCTCAATTGAAAAAGGTTCATCTTTCAATTCAAAAGTAAAAGGGTACTCACCAATTGCTGATACATAACCGTTTTTGTCCAATGAATATCTCATACCAACAATTGATTTGTAACCATCATTATCATGTCATTTGAAAAATCGAAATACCGTTGCGTGATTGAATTTCCTGCATCCAATCCAGGCTCTAACACATGCAGCCGTCTTTTACCCAATCCGCTTTGACTTATCCCCAACAGCAAGCACAATGCACTAGAATTTGAGACACATAAACTGCCCTGATTAAAATCAGATTGAGCATCTGCCAGATCGTTTACCCGATCTTGCCAGGCGAAATCTTTGTCGTATAATTTCACATAGATGAAGCTTGTCCTGTCGTAAGAAAAGGGAATACCACAATAGTATCTCTCTCCATTATGCCTCAGCAACACCGAACCACATCCTCCTGTTTTTATGCCTAAATTAGCAGAGCTAGGATAAACAGCAACGGTTAATTTACCGCCAGCATCAAACGCATTTATGCCTGAAGAGTAGAATCTTGGACCAACCGTGTACCCCGTTTCCAAATCGTAAACATGGTTACATGCATTGGTATTGCCTTTAAAATTCAATAAGCGGTGATCCTCTGTTACATCCGTTCGTTCTTCACAAAAACACTCTCGTACCGGATCAAAGTATAAACGAGCTACGTTGTAAGCATTGTTATATAACGAAAACGGCAGGCCATAGCCATTGTTGACTTTTTCATGTGTCAATAAATTGTATTCAAATTGGCTGTAACCTGCTGCTCCGGCGATGGTTCTAAAAAACACCTTTTCATTGATGTAGTCATACAGAAAGTAGCGTAAGTAGCCATAGTAATTCCAGGAGCCATGATAATAATAGGATGAGTATGTATTTTGGTTTTCTTCCAGTAAATCCCATACTTCACCTGTATCAACATGAATAACACAGGCATGGTAATCAATACGCTCCACCTTTCCTCCCACACAAATGATTTTAGGCACATCATTGTTTTTGATGAAGCCAATGGCCGACCAATAGTGATCTGCGGGAAGAGGGGGCAAATTTATGGTGGCTATGATTGGGCTAACAGTCCACACTCCTGCACCCTGATAATTGGATGCTTTCAGCAATTCAGTATCCAATTTGTGAACCACACCATTGAACTCTTCAAGGCAATAGGCATAACGTCCGTCATACTTAAATAAGCTTGTCAGGTTGAAGTTCTTCGTCTTGTTAACTTTTCGCCTGCATTTTATTTCAATGCTCGCTTCTACTCCTTCAATAAGCCGACTTATTGTAACTGAATATTGTATCCCATTACTAATTTCCTTGGGGAGATTTAATGCTGTTGCACCAACCAGTATATTTGATTCATCAATATTGGTCGCTACAATTTCGTATATCTCACCATCACCCTCAGATACGAAACTCCATGAATCCACACTGTCAGAGGTGAAGTTAAATTGATAACTAATTTCCCTACTCTTATGAACAATCTTCTGCATCAGATAATCTCCCCCTTTAAAGTTGCTGTTTTATTCAATACATCACCAAACACCTTCAGGTAATCACCACCGGTGATAGTACCGCCCAGGGTATAGGCTGTGTCATCACTTTTTTTCAGGGTGATGGTTAAACCGGCGGCCGCTGCAACTGCTGTTATTTTAAAATCTTCATCGCACGAAATGAAACCATAATCAGAAAGGCTTTCAATCAAAAAAGTCTCTTGGATGGTTTTGTACACTCCTCCGGAAGCAACCGGATTAGTACTGCCTTTGGCAGGCACTGCATCTACTGTAATGGGATCGGATCCTCCCCCTCCTTCCCCAAAAGCAACCATCTCCCACATGGCCGTATTATTCCCCCCCACCATCTCAAAACGATCGAGGTACACGATACCGGGTGCATCTTTGGTAGCACCTGACCAGTTGAGCGAACCACCACCCAAAAACACATACCAGTCGCCCACTTTTTTACCTTGCGGTTGTGGATCAGTGGCCGTGGTCAGGCCCTGGCATTGGCTGGGATCACCCACACCTTGTGGGATGCCAAACTCTTTTACGCTCCAGGCCGTTCCGTTCCACACGATAAACGCCGGGGTAACCGTGACCTGAACTCCACCACAATAGGTATAGGTCCCGGTGGCATCGGCCATGAAGTAAATAGGATTGGTTTGTGAGCCGGGATTGCCATTGGGTGCGATGTTACCACCAAAACCGGTGCCGGTGATCTCGATCAATGAGTTCACCACTTCTTTGAGCACAGCGTTGTGCATGGCTCCGGTAATCTTCTCCACACCCACTTTGGAGTTGATGTGCTGATTGATGTATGAGAGTAGTGCGCTTAGATCCATTATTGATAATCGTTTTTTAGATATTCATCCGCATAATCCTTGTGTGGTGCTTCCGGTAGTTTTAATTGTGAGTTGAGCAGATCACCGGCAAAAGCCGATTTATACTTAAACTTCACATTCTGCAGATCGTCCGTTTCATCGGTTAGTTTGAAGGATCCCTTTTCGATCCATATCCGGATGAAACGGTCATCGCCCTGCAGAAATACCACCCCACTATTTGCCATCTCCTTGAAATGATCGGCCATTGCCGCCGGGATGGGTCCTGTTTCAGCGGTAAAGATATCTTCCGCTTCACCTTCATCCGAGGACAAGTCACCCTGGTAACGGCTGTAACCTTGGGTCAGAATGCGCCGGTTTTCATCCTTGGTCACCTTGAGTGTATTCTGCTGATATTGTGTAGTCACTGTATCAAACCCACTCAGTCGGTTTTGAAACAGAAAGGCCCGTGCATGCAAGCGTTTGGGCAGGTACTGATAGGATTGCAGACCGGCCAGTGTGATTCCATCTGCTGAAACCACACTCACATGTGCCTCCAGTGCCTGATCACCATTTGGGAATGCCATCACAATATCAGTGACGGGAATGATGATCACTTCATCCTGGTAAATACCATCCAGATCGAACCAATAAGTTTCAGGCTCGAGCGCTACGGCCGAAATCATCTCCACCTTTATCCGGATACCCCTATTGATTCCTCCCATTGGATTGAGCCAATAGAGGTAATGTTTGGCACCTAACCAGGTGTAGATCCGACCGGGTTGATTGGTCAGGAAGCGTTTATTGCTGTTGATCCACTCGCGTAAATCAAAATCGGGATGATCGGCACGGTTCACTTTCCCTTTAAGGGCACTGAAATTAACCAGGTGCAAAGCACTGAGCACCGTGGTACCACTCATCTCATTTAAACTCAATTTATAGGCCATGGTGGCCACCTGGGCTTTCACCGGATCGGGCAGGATGAAGTCCGGCAGATCGAAATAGTTCAGAAAGCGCCGGCGGATGATCTCCCCCACCTCTAGTTCCACTAACTGATTACTGTCGGGATCGAGGCGAAATTCCGGCAGGGATACGAATGTCCCTTTCTCAGACAAATTTTCCAGAGAAAACAGGGCTTTAACATGATAATTTTCTCTTACGATGCGATTTTCACCCGCACGTTCATTGGCCACACTCCAGGCAGTCACACCCGACATATCAGCGATGATGGTAAAGGCTTCCCCTTCCGCTTTGGCCGTGATCAATAAATCCGGATTCAAGGTTTCCACCTCATAGTATTCCGATAATGGCGGATAGTTGGCCAACAGGTGGCTAATACCACCCACAGACACTACATTGGAGGGTATCACCATGTCGTATCCTTCAGGTACGGGTATGGGTACAGCATTGGACAAATAGAAATGATGGCTGCGCCCCTTGAAAGTCAATGAGAAGAATTCCGCATTGGCCGGAATGCCACCACTTAAGCGCAGCTGTGCTTTCTCACCGGCCGCTACCAGGTAATCAGTACCCTTTACTTTAAAGAAAAGATGATTGCCGGCCAGATCAAGCCCTTTGGGTTGGTTGTATGCAATTAAGCTCATAGGTCACTCCATTTAGTAAGATCAGGGTCATTGGAACGCACACTACTCACCGGGATGGTGTAGGAGGTACCGAACAATCCACCGGCTTCAAAATCGACGGGTACCCCTTTCACCTGGCTCAAGTTAAAATCGATAATGGCTGTGTTGCGCCGGGCTTTCTTATCATCTTTCATGCGGATCACGAACTCATCCCCGATCTCTTCGGTGCGTTCCCAGATGGTGTACACATCTTCAGTAGTTGCACTACGGCCAATTTTATCAATCACGAGAAACTCAATCTCCCGGATCTTGTGCAGGTTATCCCCCCCATTATCCTGGAAGCGGAAATCATAATCCTTCACCATGAGGCACGGCAGATTATTTATTTGATTGCGCGCTGCTTTCTGTGGATCCTCTGCTTCGTAGAACCGGAGAAAGGCAGGATGATCAACCGGATCATGATGGATATCACTATGAGCTGCAGCCAATGATTCCAGGTACTGGATGAATTGGGTTAGTGTAGTTTTCATAAATGAGCTGTTAGATATTAGCTGCTAGCTTCTAGCCTTCTTTTTTCGACTCTCTTTAATCTTGCGGTTCATGTAGCGGAGCACTTCGGTGCAGGGCATGTTGGCATATTTATCACTGTTCACCAGGTCATCACCCACCAATGAATCGTACACATCCACCCAGCCATTACCGATTTGTTTGGATTGCTTCTGCCCTTGTTTGGGCTCCGGGAATACTTCCGGATAAGCTTTGGCCAGCCAGGTGCGAATTAATCCATAATTGATACAGATGGCTTCCTGTTGGGCCTCACTCATCTGAGCCGCCCGAAACGTGGTGATTTCACCGGTAAACTCAGGCCGTTTGCCGGCTTTCGTGTGAAACACATAGAGGCAGCTCACCAAATTCAAACGATCAGCCGGTCCATTACTCTCCTGGTAATTCATGTAAAAGGTATCGATGTGAATGAATTCCCCAAAGGTCACATCCTGCAAACCATCGGCCGGTGCTTTCAAGCCTATTACTTCAGGATGAATGAAACACTGATACGGAGTACGATCTTTCAGGAATTCCAGTATCTCACTGAGCTTGTAACGCTGATAAGTATCGAGCTTCCGGATGACATGCCCGGATAGATCCAGCATCTCCATGAGCAGATCTTCTTCGGTAATCTCCTGTTGCATTAGCCTGGCTAAAGCCACCAATTGTGATGGGGTAAGTTCTTCCCATTGATCGGGATGGGACGTACTCACTTCTTTGGTGAATAAACCAAA
>Ga0193953_1000015_pt1 | contig 88231 bp, 79 predicted proteins | sample BB_4_MG_FD_140325 | JGI IMG/M metagenome (GOLD analysis project Ga0193953, IMG submission 140325) | Microbial mat bacterial communities from the Broadkill River, Lewes, Delaware, United States - BB_4_MG | ecosystem: Environmental > Aquatic > Freshwater > River > Microbial mats | place: USA...
ACATAATATAGAAAGTAGTACACAGGGGTATTCTGAGGAGTGGCGACTTGATGAGGTGGAGAAACATCATATTTTAAAAGTGCTGGAAGCTTGCAATGATAATAAATCAGAGGCGGCACGACGTTTAGGTATTTCTCGCAAAACCTTAGAACGTCGTTTACACACATGGCAACAAATGAATGCTTTGTAGTGTTTATTAAAGTATTTTTAATGTTCTGGTATTGATGTAGGAAATCTAATATTTTCAGGGGATAGTAATTAACATTAAGCTTTGTTTTACTATTTCTTTTTTTGTCTTTGTTTTTTGGAAAGACGAATAAACTCTTCAAATTCTCTTAATATAGAAAGTAATTTTGATTTACGTATTTTAGCTTCACCCTCCCAATCAAACCCTGGGGTAATAATGGCAAAATTTCCTTCATATTTTAACATTGAACAGTTTCCTCCCCATTGTCTACTTGCTCGAATGCGCCTCATGCAGGTTTGAATTGATTCTTTAGTATTAAAATCTGATGCAAATAACTCAAGTATATCCAAACTATCAAATATAAAATTACTTTGGATAGAAGGTTGACCTGATTTTATACAAAACTTATATTTAACATCTTGATTCATAGAACTTCTTTGGGTGCTAGTTAATAAACTTTTTTTAGTCAAAATATTCAAAGCATGATAACTCATATTTTAAAGCATGAATTGATGCAACTTTATCTTGAATACCTTCTGTAATAGGAGATTGCCTATTTAAATTATACAAAGTAGTGTCAGCTTTTTTATATGCAAGTTCAAGCTCTTCAAAATCTATTACTTTGATTGTTTCAATAGCCCCAATAGCTTCAGTACGAGCTTCCCAGCCATCATCATGAATAGCCAAATCAACTAAATCAAGAAAAATTGATTCACAATTTAATGACTGTAATGCATAGATTAATGTTCCTTTATGCCCAGTTAGGCTTTTTAATTTAGCTAAAGTTATTAATGGTTTAACTGCTCTTTGATCACCTATGTCAGCAAGTGCTAAAGCCAATCTATTTCTTAAAAAATGATCAGTTGTTGTATTTAATATGGATATTAAAAAAGGGACTGTTTCAGGGATTTTATGTATTACAATTTCTTCCAGTGCTTTCTCTACTTCCTGTTTATTTTTTTGATTTAGTGCATTATTAAGCTTTGCTATTTGAGCATTCATCATTTTGTTAATGTGTATTATTTGTGTCGTCATATTGCTTTACACCTCTTTTATACAGGGTAACAGATAGGTGTTTTATTTAAAGTTTATTACATTTTCCAGTAGATTGGTGCTGACGCAGAAAGCCCAACACTTTAAGATGAAGCAGTAGTTTTTTGTTGGGTTTCCTTACGTCTACCACACCAAGTTATTTCCCCTTTACATTAAATAATGATCTAATAGCAATACAGCAAAAAGCCCCATTAAATAATAAATGGAAAACCAAAAAGTTTTAAATGCATTAATGGCTTGATGATCATAATATAAGCGTATGCTTTGGTAGATAAAACCTATATTTAAAATACTTACCATAATAAGGTAAATCATACCTGTCATCTGTATCAGGTAAGGTAATAAGGTCACAATCACCAATAAAACGGTATATAACAAAATATGTAATCGAGTGAAATCTATACCGTGTGTGACGGGTAACATGGGAATATTGGCTTTGGCATAATCACGTTGTCGATAAATGGCAAGTGCCCAAAAATGAGGCGGTGTCCATGTATAAATAATTAAACATAATAATAAGGCTTCTGCACTGATATACCCTGTCATGGCTGTCCACCCCAATACAGGTGGAGCGGCTCCTGCTAAGCCCCCAATAACAATATTTTGGGGGGTCATATGTTTAAGGTATAAAGTATAAATCCCTGCATAACCAATTAAGGCAGCAAGGGTCAACAACATGGTCAATAAATTAATCAATACAGCCAATACCATTAAGCCAATGCTGCCCAGCAAGCTGGCAAAAATTAAGGCTTGATAAGGCTGTAATGTTTGCCTTGGTAAAGGGCGGCGTGCGGTGCGAATCATACGCTCATCTAATTTACGATCAATCACATGATTCAGTACAGCCGCCGCCGCAGCAGTAAAACAAATTCCTATCAATGCAGTGATAATCAATAAAAAAGGCGGCTTCCCCTGTACTGCTAATAACATCCCCACCAATGCAGTAAAACCAATCAGTGCAACCACTTTAATTTTGCATAAGGCGAGATACTCACGCCAGTGATGACATTCTTGTGTAAGCAACGCATGAATAACCATAGTGTGATCTCCTCATCAATATTTATGGTGATGAATCAACAGTTTTTCTTTTTATAACAGGGTAAAGCGTGTGTAATAAGGTGAGTAGGCTCAATAAAAGCAAGGCAGCCCCGCCTTGGTGAGCCACGGCAATAGCAAGCGGTAAATGTAATAAAATATTGGCAATGCCCAAACTAAGTTGTAATAACAAGGCAGCACTAATGGCTGTGAGAAATGCTAAAAATAGTGGGTGTTGCTGACGGTATCGCCATAATTGCCAAATTAATAAGAGTAAGCTGGTACTACACACTACTGCCCCTATGCGATGTGTAAGATGTATAGCAGTGCGTGCCTCAGCAGATAAAATTCCCCCCTCATAATTAATTTTTCCAGTGTGCCATAGTGTAAAACCTTGTTGAAAATCAGTAGGCGGCAGCCATTGCGCTTGGCAGCGGGGAAAATCAGGGCAAATTAAGGCGGCATAATTGGCACTAACCCAGCCCCCTAAAGCAATTTGTATGATTAAAAAAAATAAAGTTAACCCTACTAATACAGGAATAGAGCGATGAATAGGCACGGGAGGAGAAAAGGTAAAATAGTGACTTTGTCGTAATGTTAGCCACCATAATAAGCTTAAAATACTCATGCCACCGAGTAAATGCAGCATCACTATCACAGGTTTTAATAATAAAGTGACTGTCCACATACCCAGTACAGCTTGAAAAATAACTAATACAACAAGGCTACTTGCAAGATAAGGGTGATGCTGGGTATAACGCCAATGACGGTAAGCAAGATAAAGCAGCCCCAGCCCTAAAAACCCTGCAATATAACGATGCAGCATTTCCTTCCATGCTTTGATAAAGTCAAAATTTGCACTACTTTCTCCCCCTGTATTAACTTCAGTTGGTGTGATCCAATGCCCGTAGCAGGTTGGCCAATCTGGACAACCTAAACCTGCATCAGAGAGGCGTACTAATGCCCCCATTAACAACACACTCCATGCAAATAAAGTCAGGAAAAAACTGAGTTTGACACTATGCTGTTGTTGTCTATCCATGACATACTCCTGTATCCCTTAGCCAATTGAAGACAATTTTAATAAATGTTTGATATCGTGTAATAGCGCGGTGGCAGAATGATCTGCTTGGTAACGTAGGATAATATTACCTAATGGGTCAACAAGATAAATTGTATTTTTTGATAGAGACAAGAAAGGAGCCGTGGTTGTTGTGGGTAAGTGTAAAAAAGCAGTGCCTGCAAACTGCTGCTGTAGTATATCTAGTTGGGAAGGCAGAGGGGGTTGTGTGAATAATGCCGCACGCTGTACACGGGCAGCACGATGCTGTAATGCCAGATAGGTTTGGCGTAATTTATACAGTGTTTCTTCGCATAAGGCTTGGCAAGGGTGGCTTACTGTCGCCAATAACAGCCATTTTTTATTTTGTAATGTTTGCCATGTCCGTGTCGTTCCTTCAGTGGTTTGTAGTGTTAAAGTGGGTAAACTTTGTACAGGTGATAATAATTCACCGCGATGTTTTCGTTGTTCAGGTTGCCATGTAGGCAGATAAAAATATAATATCCCCGCAAAAAAAATGGGGGTCAAAAATAACAAGGCAATAAGAATTAAGGGCAACTTAGCTGTTTTGTGTGTATAAGTCATTGTATTGTTCCCTATACGGCTATTCTTATTAAGCATTGGATAGCAGGATAAATATGTCAAGATTTAAGCGTGATATAGGAAGCAAAAAAAAGGGATAGCATTTAGCTATCCCTTTTTTTATTGGCACATTTTACTGTACAGTCTAACAATGTATCTTAAGGTGTGGAGTATAAAAAGCTACTTTCTTCTGTAATAGAAATTTGGGGGTTATCTGTTGCACTGACAGTAATATGAACAACATTACTACGATCTTTAATGGCATCAGGCAAGGCTAATAAGCTAATAGGCAGATCAAGCATTTCTCCTGCTGCAACAGAAATAACAGCTTTATTTTTCTCCAATGTTAAACCATCGATACCTGAAGCAGTAAGCTGATAATCATGGTTATCTTTATCTTTATTCATTAAGCGCAACATATAAGTATTTTTAATATGTCCTGAATTGGTTTCAGTATAGAGATTTGTACGATCACGAATGATATCGACATCAATAGGCAAACGATCAGCAATGCTATAAAACAAGCCTAAAATTAATGCCAGCAAAATACCACCATACACAAATACACGAGGACGAAATACATGCGTACCTTCATGATGTAATGCGTGTTCAGTAGTGTAACGAATCAAGCCGCGTGGATACTTCATTTTATCCATGACATCATTACAGACATCAATACAGGCTGAGCAGCTGATACACTGATATTGTAAACCATCACGAATATCAATCCCTGTCGGACACACTTGTACACATAAAGTACAGTTAATACATGCTCCTAGGTTTTTCTCTTTTAGATCATCACTGCGCTTACGTGAGCCACGCGGTTCACCTCGCTCTTCATCATAAGCAATAATCATGGTGTCTTTATCAAACATGGAGCTTTGAAAACGAGCATAAGGGCACATGTAAATACAGATTTGTTCACGTAACCAGCCCGCATTTCCATAGGTAGCTAAACCATAGAAAAATAACCAAAAAACTTCCCAGCCTCCTAAACTCCAATCAAGAATATTCATGCTAAGTTCACGAATAGGAGAAAAATAGCCCACAAAAGTTAAACCTGTAAACAAGGAAAATACAATCCATAAGGTATGTTTTGTGGCTTTAATGCGGAATTTTTTGGCAGAAAAAGGAGCTTTATCTAATTTCATACGTTGAGGTCTATCCCCTTCAACAATACGTTCCATCCATAGAAAGCTATCTGTCCAAACCGTCTGCGGGCAAGCAAAACCACACCATAAACGCCCCGCTAAGGTAGTAAAAAAGAATAAAGCAAGCCCTGCAATAATCAGCAATAAAGCAAGATAGATTAAATCTTGTGGCCAGAATACTAAGCCAAAGATATAAAATTGTTGAGCGGGTAAATCAAATAATACGGCTTGTCGATCATCCCATGTAAACCAAGGAAAGAGATAAAATATACCTAATAGTATTGCACCACTTAAATTTTTAAGGAATGCAAACAAACCATGCACTTGGCGTGGATAGATTTTCTGTCGCTTGGCATACAGCTCTTTTTGCACATCATCGACTGAAATTTTCACTTCAGTAGGTGGTTGATGCTTAGAGGGGGTACTCATAGTTACAAACCCATTTTAATAATAAATATAAGAGAATAAGGGATAATATAGGATAAAGTGAAGATTTTGCGTGCACTGTATCGTAAAATCAATCAGAGATACAGTACACACTTGTTAATAAAGTGTATCAATATTAACAATTAAACTAATGTAGAGGTGTCAGTACGAGGTAAATATTGATGAATGACGGTTAATAATTCCTCCCGATCATATGCACCTTTTTGAAAAATTGCTTTGACTTGTGGAGTCAGTGCAGCACGTTCTTCTTCAGTAATATCTTTTGCAGATAAAATGATAATAGGCAGTGTTGACCAATCAGGGTGAGTACTAAAACGCTGTAATAAAGTCATGCCATCCAGTTCAGGCATCATTAAATCAAGTAAAATTAAGGCAGGTGTTTTATATTCTAAATAAGCTAAGGCATGTAAACCATCATTGACACTTTCCACCTCTAAGGTATCCCGCCCTAATGCATGTTTCATCATGATTTGTGTTGTTGGATCATCTTCAACCAGTAATATAAGAGGGAGATGGCGAATGGGAGCATGTTTGGCGAGTGATAGTTTTAATTGTGGTTTATCAAGTGGTTTAACCAATACATCGGTTGCCCCTAAAGAGTGTATTGTGTGTTTATCATTTTGAGGGGCGAGTGCAATAATAGGTAATTTTGTATAGTTTGAATTGGCTTTTAAATCACTGAGTAATGTCCAACCTGCTTGCCTTTCAATATCAACATCCATAATGACAACATTAGGGTAAAGCTGTGAGATAATTTGTTTTGCTTGTTCACAGGAGTTTGCTGTAACCAGTGTATAGTTTAATTTTTCAACATATTTTGCAATAAGGTTACGTGTATTTTTATTATCATCAATAATTAAGGCTAAGGGTTTATTAATTTTATAGGCTTTAATTGGATGTTGCTCAGCGAGTTCTAATGGAATATGTCCACTGTGTACGGCATGATATTCTGCTGGAATAGTCAAGCTAAAACAACTCCCATGTCCATACTGGCTTTCTAACACGATGTTACCTTGTAACATTTCAATAAAACGCTTACTAATCACTAAACCTAAACCTGTTCCCCCATATTTACGGGTTGTGGACGCATCTGCTTGGGTAAAGGCATTAAATATTTTATCTTTTTGAGCTTCAGTGATACCAATACCCGTATCTTGTACTTTAAAGCATATCCAGTCAGAACCTTCTTTTTGGAAGCGTTCCACTGTTAAAGTAATAGTTCCTGACTCAGTAAATTTACAGGCATTACTTAATAAATTAAGTAGTGCTTGACGTAACTTAGTTAAGTCTGTGTAAATCATGCCAATTTTATCATCATACTCACTGCTTAGTGCATTGTGCTGTTTGTCGACTAAAGGTTGTACAGTGGCACTGACTTCACCAATTAATTGCTTTACATCGATTTGTTCAGCAAAAATATCCATTTTTCCTGCTTCAATCTTAGAAATATCCAACACATCATTAATTAAACCTAAGAGGTGTTTGCCTGAGGCACGAATACGTTCTAAATCTTTGACAAATCCCTGCTCACCTAAATCTTCAGCATCTTCTTGCAAAATTTCACTATAGCCAATAATTGCATTTAATGGTGTGCGTAATTCATGGCTCATATTGGCAATAAATTGGCTTTTGGCAAAATTAGCCTCTTCAGCTGTTTCTTTTGCTTCTTGTAAGGCTTGGGCATGTGTTTCTAGTTCATTTGCATAATCTAATAGCTGTGTTTCTCTGTCCCCCAAAATACTTGCCATGGCTTTAAATGATTCAGCTAAACGCCCTAATTCATCATCACCTGTATAGTTCAAAGTAATATCAAAATTATTATCACCAATACATTGTGTTGCATTTAAAAAATCATTGAGTGGTCGGGTCACATTGCGGTGCATAATCAAATATAAACTGAGTAATACGGCCACTAATAAGATGAGTGCAAAAATAGCCACTTGTATAACTAGGTTAAAAGCCGCTTCTTTAAAGTGGATTTTAGGAAAAACGGTGACAAAAAACCAATCTGTCTCTTTCATTTTTCCTATAACTAAATATTGATCACCATGCTCCCCTATATCGTCATTAACAACAACTACATCTGACTCAATTAATGGATTTTGTAAAGCCAGTTGGTGAATATGGCGGAGCTCTTCATCCCCTTGTTTATTAATATAGAAAAAGCCGCCCATTTCCTTAATTTTCTCTTCCCATTTTGGGTGGGAAATCAAACGCCCATTGGCATGAAAGAGAATGTTATAGGTATGAGGAATACTATTTTTAGACACTCGTTCAATAAATGTTTCCAACTCCATATCATGCCCAATAGTTAAGATATGTTGATCATCAATATAGAGAGGTTTTGCACCCGAAATAAGCCAGCTTTCTGAGACTTCATCATAATGTGCCCCTGTCCAACGCATACGTTTATCTGGGTTATGCTTTTTATCTGTCACCCAAAAATATTCTTGTTTACTGATATTAAAATCTGCAGGGGCATTATGGCACCAGAGTGTATCAGGCCAAAAGGAAACGGCAATATTGTCAGGTGTGAGTAGATAAGTACTAATAAAACGTTTTTTCCATGCAGGACCATATTGACTAATAATATTATAATAATCAACAAGATGCTTCTTTTTCTTTGCAGTTAACTTGGCAGATTTATCAATATATAAACAAGCATCTTGATAATGATTAAACATGGCTGCACGATTACGAATCACTCCATCATCATTTTTAGAAAAAAGCTGTTGAAATCGATAATCAATCAACTGTTCATTTTCTGGTACTAAAGCAGAAAGTAATATTTTTTCTTCTAGAGTGGTTAAATTTTCGCGTGCTAATTCAAATAAATTATCTTCATTATTAATACGCTCTCTTAGGTAGCCCTTTAAATTACTGAGTGCTTTTTGTTCTAGCTTAGTTTCTGTTTGTATATAAAGTAATGCGGTGACAATAAGGATTGCCACACTCACCCATGTCGCCACTTTTACAAGTGTACGAATGGTAATGGAAGTTTTATATTGTCGGTAAAATCTACTCAGCATTACTTCATCTACTTTCACTAAACAAAAAAGTTACACGCTCGTCGACGCAAGCTTCACACGTACATTACTGGCTTTAACACGGATTTTTTCAATTACTACTGTCACCTCTTCACCCAAAGTTAAAGCCTGTGTAGCACTTAAAAAGGCTTCAAATCCCCACGGTTTTAATTCCACTTTATAGCCATTTTGTAAGACAGCACTGACAGAGGCTGGCATGGGGGTATCCATCCATTGCTGTTGTAGATAGAGCGCGAACCAACGTTTTTTAGCATCATTTTCAACCATGCGTGCTTCACGTGCAGTACTTTCTGCCGTCCCTAAGACTTTAAATAATTCATCTTGATCATAAGGTAACTCTTCTCCTGTCACATGAGCCACTAATTGACGTTGCATCACTAAATCAGCAAAGCGACGTAAAGGTGATGTGAGTTGTGTATAAGCAGATAAACCTAAGCCACTGTGCCCCCCCGCATGTAATGATAACGTAGAAGGACGTAATAGCTTACGTAATTTTTGAAAAGCTAAGGGATCAGCACACATTTCTGCAGTAATGGGTTCCAATGGTGCATCTTGAGTACGATAAATAATAGGAACTTCATGACGTTGCGCATATTTGGCGGCAACATGGTTTGCTAGAATCATCATTTCTGCAACAAGCAAGCGGCTTGGGGAGCCTGTTTCCATCATTTTAACCTCAACATCTTGCATGTTGGTAACGGTAATTTTGTACTCAGGGCGTTGAAAGGTAAATGCACCTTCAGCAATACGTTGTGCTTGCAGTTGCTGGGCAATACGGTGAAAATTTCGTAAACTGTCCGCTGTGTCTCCTGTCCCTGTTGCAATCATTTCATCTGCATCAGGGTAATGGAGGCGTTGCCCTACTTTCACCGTTTCACGTTGAATTTGGCTATTTAATAGCTCCCCTTCTTCATTGATATCAATGCGTAATACCACGGATGAACGCAAATGTTGTTGCGTTAAACTGGCTATATCACATGAAATACGCTCAGGCATCATTAATACTGTTTGGGTGGGTAAATAAACCGTTGTACCACGACGCATGGCTTCACGATCAACACTATCACCACGATGAATCACACAGGCAGGATCAGAAATGGCAATGATGAGCTGCCACCCTTCGGGGGTTTTATTCAGCCCTAATGCATCATCAACCTCTTGGGTTTCTTCATCATCAATACTGTAAAGTAATTCCGTTACTGCATTATCATCAGTTGAAGGTGTCCAACTTTCAATTGCTTGTGCTGCTTCAGTAATTGCTGCAGAGAAATCAGGTTTTAAACCTGCAACAATGATATCCCGATCAGCCGTGGCAGGAAGGCGTTCAGTTTTTTGTAAAATATCAAAAACTAATTCACGTGGTGTCACTTTGGCTTCATTTGCAAACTGCGTTACTAACTCGTTTACAAATTTATCATTATCCCCACGTAACCAGCATTCTAAACGTTCAACAAAAGGGAGTAGCTCTTCTTCAACCTCAGTATAATTTGCATTAAAAATAATTTTTCGTAACCATTCTTTTGCTAAAAGCTGGGCTTTTTCTCGTGCTTGCTCGCGCTCACGTTGTAACTTTAACTCTTCAATTTGTGTTGCACTACGTGCTTCCCACACCTTACCCCGTCGTTTAAAGTATAAACGATCATCTGCCAAGGCACACCAAATAGCTGTTAAATGCTCAGGATTGATTGTCCCCCCAAAATATAAATCAGCTAACTCACTAATATCATCAACATCTAATTCACTGGCTGTTTCCCACAGTAGATCAATATCAATTTCAGTGCGTAATGTCTCAACATGAGATTGTAGTGTGCTCAAGGTGGGCTGCCAATCTTCAGGGCGTTTTATCTGCTGAGCATACCTCCATAGTAGTTTATCTTCAGAGAAGCGTTGTTCACGCCCTTTTTCATTTAAAGCCTGAATCTTGTTTTTAACCCGCTTTGTTGTACAGATGAAGTTAACATTATCATTTTCTTGGGCAATCCATATTTGACCTTCAAATTCACTCACTCACTTATTCCTTCATCTGCCAAAACAGCTGGAGTTAACTGTCTATTCACGGTTATTACTAAATAGTGTTTATAGTAAGTAATTGTATGACGTGCGTCTAGTGGTTATTGAATTATCATATCTTTTTTCCTCTTTTTACTGCTATCAATTCATATTTTAGATAAATTATCCTTTCTAAAATCACTGATTTTATTACTCTACTTTAGCTTCTTCACTTTTTTCAATGCGTAGATGTTGAAGGTTAGAGTAATCACTACTCCCTTCACAGTTACTTGCTTGTACAGCAATATAAAATTCATTACCTGCTGGAAGATCGACACTTATTTCTGTCGCTGTTCCCATAGGTAACAGTTTGATATTTTTAAGTGTGATATCACTGATAGGATCTGAGTAAGGGGCATAACTAATAGTGTATTCTTCAGTATAGCTTTCTTCACTCCATTTAGCCGTTGCACGTGTCCCTTCAACATTAATCTCTAAGTGGGGAGCATAGGGTTTAGGTGTTTTATCTTCCATGCAGCCTGTACTACTGGTAGGATCTGTACTTTCAAAACGGCTTAATGGCACATGCTCCTGAATAAAAGCTTCAAAACTTGAAACACGGGTGTATAAATCATAACCTCCCCGTCGTGCACAAATTGCTGAAGCACTGGCAATACCTATTTGTACCCATACGCGTTTTTCACCATCCCAAATAACTAATGGCCCCCCACTGTCACCACTACATAAACCTGTTCCACCTGCTTCAAATCCTGCACATAGCATTGAATCTAATAGTTTTAACTCATCAAATAATAATTTATCTTGTAAACATGTTTCTGTATCCACAACGGGGTAATGGGTTGATTGCACATGACCTGTATCATTTTGCAGACTATTTTCCACAATAAAAACCATTTTATTTAATACTTTTTCAGCTGTTTCAAATTCATCTAATAATTTTTGTTCAGAAAATTCATATAACTGATCATAAGTAATATCATCTTGATGAATATTGACATACTCTTTTAAGGCTTCAAACCCAACCGTATTTTCAGCGGTTACTTTTTCTAAATAAGCATCTACTGTGTCATTATCTTGCTTAAGGTAAATTTGTTCCCCGGTCATCAACACTTTTATAATTTCTTTTGCAGGAATTTCAGCTTTTTCTGTTAATAGAGCTAACAATTCAGGTAAAGCAATATCATCATCTTCTTCTTTAAATCCCCCTACACGTATTAACCGCTCATCTTCTTTATATAGATAAAATAATAAGTTAAATGCAGGTTGTGATAAACGTCCTGAGCCAATGAGGATGGCTTGGGTTCTTGTAGGAATAGTCTCAGCTCGCTTACCTAACAAATGCACACTGGGAATCGCAAACATGGGTCTTTCTAATTCAATCAATGCAATATCATTGGCTAATGTTTCAATATCAAAGCTAGGATCAGGTAGGATAATACGTCTAATTTTTACAATAGTACCTTGCTGCTCATCTAGGTTTATATTGCCAATACGCGCCTCTATATTCTCCACTGATTTAAGCTGGTTTTTTTCTTGTAGTACACAATGTGCAGCAGTTAATACCCATGCAGGATGAATCAGACTTCCACCACAAAAGCGAATAAATTTTTCTTCACTCTCTTCCTCTGCTCTTTCGCGAAGTTCAACCAACCAAGGGTAATCTGTTAATTCATTCACCTGTGTTCCATTGACAATACGCATAATACGTTCAGGGGGTTCTTGGCTTTGTACATATGTTGTAAAAATAACAATTAAAAAACCCAATATATATTTCATAAATGATACTTCACTTTTAGTAAAAAATTTATTATCGTGTCATTTTTTTCACAAATACCACAACAAATAATGCGGTGGTAAATGAACCTGTAAATGCTTCAACTGCGGCAATAATGCGGCTCATGCCCACGGGAGAAATATCGCCATAACCTAAGGTTGTAAAGGTTACAATGCTAAAATATAAACAATCAATAAAATGAATTATATTCTCACGCCAATTAAAATGGCTGTTAAATTGAATAATAGAGTCAGCTGTTTGAATCCCTAAAATAAAATATAAACTGGCACAAATACAAATAAAAAGCAGTGAAAAAAATAAAACACGCCGTGGCTTTTCACCGTAACCACATAATAAGTCAACAGTTTTTGAAAGGAATCGGCGTAAGGAATACCTAGGTATTTGATAACGCCGCATAACCATTTCACGATGAAAAAAATACCCTGCTTGTTCTGTTAAACCTTTATCTTCAGATATACGACGTAAATTGCGATAAATTTCTTCTGCTTGTTCAAAGTAATCAAGTGCTTGAATACAATCCTTTTCTTTTTCTGCAGATAAAGCAGCATTTTCCTGCTTTAATCTATTTCCCCAGTTAATATGCTCTATTTTAGTATGCTTAAATTGTGTACCTAACAAATTGGCATCTTCTAAATTAGCACAGTTTAAATTAGCCCCTTCCACATGTGCTTTCATCAATGATGCACCATGTAAATCAATATGAAATAAATGTGCATGACGTAAATTAGCTCGATATAAATCAGCATAGGCTAAATTTAATCCAGTTTTTTGTCCTTCATTAATTAATTTAATATCTTGTAAATCAGCACGTTTTAAACAAAATCCCGTCATGGGCTTACCTGTTGCCGCCCATGCTTCTAAGCGAAGTTTAACATCCTCCCCTTCTTTAGAAATACTTGGGTCATGCCAAAAGCATAAACTATTATTTTCTACTTTTTCCTCACAATGATAACCCTCAGGACTCACATAATGACATAAACTATAAATTGTTTTTGTTGTATTAATAGTGGGGGGTAGATATATCGCATTATGGCTTAAATCGGGCATATTTTTACCTCAATACGTTTTTATCTCAATAATAATGATGGCTAGAATGCACATACACATTAAGAAAATAATTTAAAAGTTTTTTTAGAGTGTAGTAAATAATTTATCATGCATGTATCCATATATCTGATTTTAATATACCTAAAAATAAATAATGGCTATAAAAATGCATTTTTTATAATATATATTTTATATTTACATGGTGTATCAATAAAAATTAATAATATGTGAATAATACCTTGAGGAATGGGTATGATAAGATATTATTTATCTTAATTTATAATGTTTCACTGAAGGTCAACAGCTATGAAAACGGCTTACCGTCAACAAGGCTCAATTCTGAGTATTGTTTTACTTATATTAATCGTTGCCTTAGGGGCATATATTGGTTGGCAATATTCTCAAAAAGAGGCGACACCTGCCATACAAGAGAAGGAAGAAAATAAAGACAGTATTACCACAACAGCAGAAACCAAGCCTATAGAGGAAGAGGCTACCACTGCGCCAACCCCATCATCTCCCCCCCCTTCAAGCACTCCTGAACCTGAAAAACAGCTTGATGCAGTCCCCCCTTCCCCTTCGAATCCAACAAAAGCACAGGTTGTGACAGAAGCCATTACAGATATTATTGAGACGACAACAAGTGAAGTCATTCCTACACCTGTAGCACATAATACAGATAATAAAATAGAAAATAATGAGGAAAAAAGTGAGAGTGAGCCCAGTTCATCAAGCACTACTGAAAGTAACACTGAGCTAAATCAGGCAACACAAGCAGCGATTACAACAGAAACAGAGCAAGTGGCTGAGGCAGTTGAAACAGCGATCACAACAGCGTCCCCTGTTATGATTGATCAAAAACCCGCTGCAACCTTACCTATTCGCTTACGTTATAAAGATCATTTTCAGCCTAACCGTATCATTGTATTAACGGTTGAAATTGAAAATAACACTTCAGATGAGCTTGAAGTGGTAGCAGGGGATGTCGTGTTATCTTTGGAAGATAAAGAAATTGCTCGCCTGAATCTTGAAGAGCATGATATTTTAGCAGAGAAAAACAAAGCCCGTCGTTATCAATTGACTGCTCAACAAAGTAAAACATGGGGCGTTGAAATTGCAGAAACACGCTTACCTAGTCTATATGAACTCTTGTCTGTAACGCCTGTTGAACAATTCAAAGTTCAATTTTTTCAAACAGAGAAATAACCTAAAGAAATGTTAAAATGAGCAAAGTAAGTGACTCATCACTTACTTTCTTTAAGCTATATATAGTGATGTAGTTTTTTAATTTTTATACTTTCAAAGGTTAGCTATGGATTTTTGGGTTATTATCCCCGCACGTTATGCCTCCACTCGTTTACCTGCAAAACCCTTATCACTGATTGCAGGTAAACCGATGTTATGGCATGTTTACCAAAATGCATTAAAAAGTGGGGCAACAAAAGTGATTGTTGCAACAGATGATGTACGTATTCAAGAAGTAATGCATGATTTAGGGGTAGAAACTTGTCTAACTAGTAATGAGCATCCATCAGGGACTGATCGGGTTGCAGAAGCCGCTGCATTATATCAAGCAAAAGAAGAAACTATTATTGTCAATGTTCAAGGTGATGAACCTATGTTACCCCCCACTTTGATTCGTCAAGTGGCAGCAGCATTAGCGGAAACTCCGAAAGCAAATATTGCCACACTGAGCTATCCAATTGAAAATGATACTGATATTTGTAACCCAAATACAGTACAAGTTGTTTGTGATAAACAAGGTTTTGCTTTGTATTTTAGTCGTGCACCGATTCCGTGGGTACGGGATCAGTTTACTACTACAAGAACCCCTGCAAACCCACTATTGCATCAACGTCATTTAGGAATTTATGCTTATCGTAATAATTATTTACAACATTATCCTAACTTAACCCCTTGTGCTTTGGAACATGCGGAAGCATTAGAACAACTGCGAGTGTTATATCATGGTGGATGTATTTATGTGGAGCAAGCAATTGAAGATACAGGGATAGGTGTTGATACACCTGAGGATTTAGCCCATGTGAGGCAGTTGATGGAAACTAAAAATGATTAAAGTGTTATTTGTATGTACGGGGAATATTTGTCGTTCACCTTCAGCAGAAGGTGTTTTTCAGCATTTATTAACCACTGAAAATTTAACTGATAAAGTGCAGTTGGATTCCGCAGGAACTGATGCGTATCATGTGGGAGAAGCGCCTGATCGGCGTTCACAGAAGGCTGCATTAAAGCATGGGATCGATTTAAGCAGCCAGCGTGCACGTCAAGTAAAACATGCCGATTTTGACACATTTACTTATATTCTTGCGATGGATAGTAGCCATTATCAGCATTTACGTGCTGTATGCCCTAAAGATAAACAATATAAAATTCATTTATTTTTAGATTTTGCACCTGAACTCACAACACGTGATGTGCCAGATCCCTATTATACAGGGGGAGATAGCGGGTTTGAACATGTGCTCGATTTAATCGAAGCAGCAAGCCAAGGTCTACTTGCTGATATACGTCATCATCATTTATAAACTATATAGGGATGGTTATTAACGCCCACGGTAAGTGATTCGACCCTTACTTAAATCGTAGGGGGTTAATTGAACCGTCACTTTATCGCCAGTTAAAATGCGAATATAGTGCTTACGCATACGTCCAGAAATATGCGCTGTCACAACATGCCCGTTCTCTAAGCGGACGCGGAACATGGTATTTGGTAATGTCTCAGTGACAGTACCTTCCATTTCAATACTTTCTTCTTTAGCCATATACCTTCAACAACTATACCAAGAACCTAAATTCTGAAAAAACGAGTATTATGCCCTATTTTTAATGAATTACAAAATTTTTTAATAAAAAATTCTTTAAAAAAGGGCGTTTTTACTTCATTTTCAGTAGAAATATGAAGTATATATGCATAATTCAGCAAAATATATGCCATGTAAAACTGTTTTTTCACTCTAAATTCTTAGAGTATGGCATTGTTTTTTGACATAAGTATGAAAAAAGAAATTATTTTTCCCACTGCATAATAGTATGATTATACATTAATTTTATAATTTAGCTGTGCTTCATCTCCTGTGATCCCCCGAAATCCCCAACAGTGAGGGGCTTGTTCATGTAAGGTAATTTCAATATCAACAGGGGAAATATTGAGTTGTTTTTCAATCTCAGAAAATAAGGCTTTAATTAATGCCTTTTGAGTATTTTTTTCACGCCCCTGCATCATATTTATTTCAATGACTGTATAGGCATCAGAACGCCCTCCTGGAAAATAAAAGTTTTCTTTATCTAAAGGAATAAAGCGATGGGCGCGTTTATCTTCTGGCATCCCTAAAACACGACACATACAACCATGTATGATATCTGAGAGAGTGGCTTTAATAGGGTTAAGATTTTCTTTAATTCCATAGATAATAATCATTTATACTCTCTTGCATTTTATTTTTTAGTAAGTTAGGCCTTCCAAATTATAGTCATGTAATAGATTTTGCCATTTTTCATTGGTAGGCAATGTTTTAATAAATGCTGATAAATCTTCAGCTAATTTAGGATGGTGTTTAGGGATCATTAAATGACGCGTATAGGTTTGGTGAGCTTTTGATGAGATATGAATTTTTCCAATTAAATTCATATCTTCTAGTAAATATAACATGGCACTTTTAGGCACAATCGTCACATCAATACGCTTTAACAATAATTTAGACAAATTATGTTTTTCTGTCGCTACATTATGACGAGTGATTTTATCTTTTTTTACTAAATCATCAATATTAACATAACGATGACCAAATACTCCTCCTAAGTTCAAGCCTATCAGGCTGCTTGCATTGTCATAACGTAAGGGTCTATCACGATGTGAAACTACCTCATTTTGATCGGTAAAAATAGTGTTTGTCCAAAAATAAGTTTTTCTATTTTTATCTTTAAACCATATAGGGTTAACCCATGCCACAATACCATTAACACTATTTTTTTGTGATTGCATGGTAAGTAATAAATCAATACGGCGACGTGGGAGTTTTACTCCTTCAAAATGATATTTTTCTGCAAATTTTTGGTTAAGTAATGCAACAAAATCAAAATGTAATCCCTTTTTTTGTTTTTCATCAATCACAAAAGGAGGAAAATTATAATATGTCCACACTTTAATCATTTTTTTTTCAGTGGTAGCAAAACTAGAAAAACTACTTAATAGTAGGGTGAAAAATAAAAAGAAACACTTTTTTTTGTCCAAGATCATAAAAGTCTCCAAAATATAGGCGTAGTATTTAAAATACTTATCTTAGTTTAAAGAAATAAAATGCTACACATTAGAATATAGGCTAATACTTGTCTCTATTAAATGATTTATAAAAAAGCTAAGCAATCTTTATTTCATTCATCACAAGGAGGAAAGCTGTATGAGCAAACAGCGCGTAAATCTACGCCGTTTCATGCTAACAGCGTTAGGATTAACCATGTCATGGCAAATGTCAGCGGTGTATGCTGACACAAGCTATCCTGAAATTAGTACATTACCTGATATTTCTTATAATAAAGCGAAAGCAGAATTAGGCAAACGTTTATTTTTTGATACCCGCCTCTCAGGTGATGCAGTGCTATCCTGTGCTAGTTGTCATGATCCTAAAAAAGGCTTTAGTGATGGCTTAGCATTAAGTAACGGTTACCCCGGAAATAAACACTTTCGTAATACACCAACGGTCATTAATGCAGCCCATAAAAAGGTATGGATGCATGATGGACGTTTAGGTACAAATCTTAATGATGTCACTCGTGGCATGTTAACTGAAGATTACTTAATGAATATGGATATGCGGATTATGCAAGAGCGTATCAAGCAAGATCCTATTTATATTAAAATGTTTAAAGAGGCGGGCATGGGTGAGCCTTCCAACGGTAAAGTGCGTAATTTAATTCCTGAATATTTAAAAACCCTGACCTCTAAAAATGCCCCTTTTGATACAGGAAAAATGAGTGATTCTGCCAAAAAAGGCTTTGAATTATTCAAAGGTAAAGCAGGCTGTGTACAGTGTCATAATGGTTCACTGCTCTCTGATGGTAAAGCCCATAATACAGGGGTACCTGAAAACCTTGATGTCTTTTTAGATCCGCTTCGTCATCAAGCCTTTATTGCTTACAGCATGTTCATGGGGGTAGAAAACTACATGAACTTAAAACGTGATGCCGGCGCACATATCCAATTACATAAAGCGGATGGGAGTGGCATGGGCAGCTTTATGACCCCAAGCTTGCGTGAATTAAAATATACCGCCCCCTATATGCACAATGGGATGTTAGCCACCCTTGCTGATGTCGTCACCTTTTACAATCAAGGCGGGGGGGAAGACAGTAATAAGAGTAAAGCATTAAAACCTTTAAACCTTTCCGAGCAAGAGCAAAAAGACCTTGTTGCATTTTTAGAGTCCTTATCGGGTGATCCATTGGTAGGTGAAAGCTACGAATGGACAAAAGATGACTACAAATACGAAGTCATTGCCGATTGGAAAAATGTTCCTAATTAGGCGATAAGGAGAATTATAATGCATACACTAAAAAAACTTACTTTGGTCGTCTCTGGTGTGCTGCTATCAAGCATGACCTGTATGACCTATGCGGCAGATGTACCGCCTCTTGCACCTTTGGGTGAAGTCCCTATTCCTGCCGATAACCCCCAATCAGATGCTAAAGTAGAATTAGGGAAATTTTTATTTTTTGATAACCGTTTAGGTGGAGATGGTTCTGTCTCCTGTGTTTCCTGTCATCTGCCTTCTATGGGCTGGGGATTTGCCACCCCTATTTCACTGGGATATCTTGGTACAACCCACTGGCGTAATAGTCAAACAATTATCAACAGTGCCTATTATGGCAAACTCTTTTGGGCAGGTTCTTCTTCTTCTTTAGAGGGACAAGCAAAATCTGCGGCTAAAGGTGGCGTGGCAGGAAACGGTGAAGATGACTTGATGGAAGCGCGTTTGGCGTTAATTCCTGAATACCGCAAACGCTTTAAAGAAGTCTTTGGTGATGAATGGCCACTTATCCGTAATGCATGGCGCGCCATTGCTGCTTTTGAGCGTACCTTAGTACAGCGTGATACCCCTTTAGATAAATTTTTAGCTGGCGACAAAGCAGCACTGACTGAAGCACAACAGCGTGGTATGGCTGTATTTAATGGTAAAGCAAATTGTATTCAATGTCACAATGGCGAATTGGCCACTGATCAAAAATACTACAATGTAGGGGTACCGCCTTCCCCCCTTTGGGAAAGTACTGCAATCAATCAAATCACCTTCCGTTTTGAAAACTATGCCAAAGGCGCGACAGAAGAATTATATCGCACCGCTAAAGCAGATGTTGGTTTTTACTTCCGTACTAAAAACAGCTGGGATAAAGGTAAATTCCGTACCCCTTCTTTACGTTACACCAAATACACCGCGCCTTATATGCACAATGGTACCTTAGCAACCTTGACAGATGTGGTGGATTTCTATAACCGTGGTGGGGTGACCGCAGATGGACAAACCACCGCCTTCCCTAAAACTAAAACCAAGTTAATTAAGCCACTTGATTTAAGTGATGCAGAAAAAGCGGATTTAGTTGTATTTCTTGATGCATTTTCAGGTGAAAAAATCATGATGGATGCGCCAACCTTGCCTGAATACGCCCCCTTATTTACCAAAACAGAATTGCAGGAGCTGAAAAAATGAGTCAATGTATGGTAAATCGCCGTGAGTTTTTACTCTATAGTGGTGCAGGGGCAGCGGCAGCAACCACCACAACGATTACGCTTTTTGCAGGCACTGCACAAGCAAAAGAGGTAGATGCCCGTATTGTCGGTTATCCTCGCAAAAAAATTGCATCACTCAGTGCATTAAAAGATAACGAACCTTTAGCCTTTAACTACCCTGATGAAGGAAAAAATTCACAATGTATGGTTGTGAAAATGGGGGGGGTTGATGCAGGGGGAGGGGTCGGTGAAAAGCAAGATATTGTTGCTTTCAGTTACCTGTGTACGCATCAAGGGGGGCCTTTACAAGGCACTTATAAAGCCACAGATGATCAGCGCACTTTAGGGCAATGTCCGTTTCATTTATCCGTGTTTGACTTACGTCGTCACGGTATTATCGTATCAGGACAAGCCTATCAAAGCCTTCCTCAAGTCATGCTAGAAATTGACGGTGATGATGTATATGCCGTGGGTATGATGGGCTTAATTTTTGGGCGTGATGCAAATCTCATGGAACAGGCATAAAGGCGTTTTGGTATGTCAACAAATTACTATTTACCCGAAGACAAAGTAGTCTTACCCCCAAAACATGCAGAAGTACTCACCACTTGTTGTGATTACTGTATTGTCGCATGTGCTTATAAAGTCTATCGCTGGCCATTAGGGTCTGGCGATGGTGGACGTAAAGCGTCTGAAAATGCTTATGATATTGATTTCCCAAGCTCGCCACTACAAGACTGGGTCGCCCCTGCACAGCATAATGTGGTGATGCATAACGATCGCCCTCATAATGTGGTTATCACCCCTGATAAAGATGTAAAACACGTTAATACAAATGGTGATTCTAGTATGCGTGGGGGGTTGATCGCCCAAAAATGTTACAACCCCAAAAGCCCAACCCGTGATCGTTTAACAGCACCTATGATGCGTATTTTCGGTACATTACAACCTGTACCTTGGGATTTTGCGCTAGAGATTGCAGCTGAAGTGGCTAAGCATGTAATTAAAAAACACGGGGCGAATGCTTATTCAGTTAAAACATTCTCTTACCAATATATTGAGAATACCTACGCAATCAGTAAATATGCTTTGCGCCATATCAATACGGCAAGCTTCACCTTTCATGATACCCCATCAGATGTGACCTCTACCCCAGGGTTCCGTGATGCTGGATTTGATAATTTTGGCCCTTCCTATGAAGATTGGGCCTCTGCGGATGTCTTAATGTGTCTTGGAACAGACCCTTATGAAACTAAAACGATTTTATTTACCCAGTATTTAATGCCTGCGATGCAACGCGGTATGAAAATGATCATGGTGAACCCTCGTGAAACCGCTGGGGTGACCTATGCGAAAAAAATGGGAGGTTTACATCTTGATGTAATGCCGGGCACTGATAATGTGTTGTTAGGTGCGATTGCACGTATCATTGTTGAAAATGGTTGGGAAGATAATGAATGGGTAAAAAAATGGGTTAACAATAAATGGGAATCTAACTCAGGTTTTGGACAAGGTACGCGTAACACACCTTGGCAATGGCGTACTACATGGGGTAAATTCCAAACTAAAGGCTTTGATGATTACAAAAAATGGGTACTGGCACAGCCTGAATACGAGCTGGCAAAAGCGGCTGAAGTATCAGGCGTGGATGCAGCAAAAATTCAACAAGCAGCAGAATGGATTGCTAAACCCAATGCAGATGGTTCACGAGTAAAAACTTCTTTTGGTATTGAGAAAGGGTTTTACTGGTCAAACAACACAGGAAACACCAATGCAGTGTCTTCTTTAGCCACGATTTGTGGAGCGGGGGGACGCTCTGGGCGTGTTGTGGGGCGTTTTGGTGGACATCAACGTGGTGGACAAAAAGGTGGGAGTTACCCACGTAATAAATCGCCTGAAAAAGTCCCCGGTCGTCGCCGTCGCGCTTTAGATACTGACCGCTGGTTAGTATCAGGGCATACGCGTATGGCACATGTAATCGGCACAACATGGATTCAAGCCATGTGTGGTTCACAAGGTTTACAGAAAAAATTCCATGAATTAGTGGTGACCAACCCAAATCAAGTACGCAGTTTTGATAAACAAGAAATTATCGATACTTTAAAAGCACGGGCGGATTCAGGTGGAATGGTGATTATCAACCAAGATATTTACCTACGTGATCCGATTGGTGCACAGTTTGCGGATATTGTTTTCCCTGCGGCAACATGGGGAGAAGAAGATTTCTTACGCGCTAATGGAGAACGTCGTTTACGTTTATATCAAAAATTCTACGATGCCCCAGGGGATGCGAAACCAGATTGGTGGATTATTGCGCAATTATCTAAACGTATGGGCTTTGATGGTTTTGATTGGAAAAATTCTAATGAAGTAGCTGAAGAAGCCTCACGTTTTAGTCGTGGTGGACGTAAAGCTTTCCATATGGTGAAAGTGTATGCACATAAACATGGACGTACACTTCATGAGCAAATGCGTTTATTAGGGTCAGATGGAATTCAGGGGCCGACCTTTATTAATGATAAAGGTGAATTAAAAGGCACAAAGCGTTTACACGACACAGAAATGACCCAAGCGGAAGTCATGGAAGTAATGGGTGAAAACGGCGCAGCGGATGCAAATATGGCCAATAAGAAAATGACCCATTTTAATACGCAAACAGGGAAAGTGAACTTACAAAAACACCCGTGGAGTTTATTCTCTGATTTCTGGGAGTGGATGAAACCCAGAGAGGAAGAGTTATGGTTATCAAATGGACGTACCAATGAAATTTGGCAGTCAGGTTTTGATGATCAGCAACGTCGCCCTTATGTGACACAACGCTGGCCTGAGAATTTCTTAGAGCTTCACCCTGATGATGCGAAAGCACGTGGTATTGAGTCAGGGGATTACGTGATGATGTATTCTGATCGTGTGCCGAATTTCAAAGATACTATCTTAGGGGTTGGTGGGGATGATTTCCAATTCTCTAGTTTGATGAAGAAGGGGCATGTGGAGCTTTCTAAAGCGGCGGTGACAGCTGTTGCATTGGTAACCCCAGCAGTTAAGAAGGGGGTGATGTATGCCAATATGTTGGATATGCGTCAGCCTTCTAATGCGTTAACGGCGCGGGTTGTGGATCAAATCAGTGGAAACTACAACTATAAAATGGGGGTAGCGAAGGTGAAGAAACTAGGGGAATCTAAGTATAAAACAGAATTCCGTAGTATGTCTTTTGCACCGCGTAATATTGGTTAGTTTCTGTTTTTAACAGTACATTTTTAATGTAGTAAATAGGCATAAATGCGTAATCATTTATGCCTTTTTTATTTTTGGGTAGTTTAACTGAAATTATGGTTTATCCAAACTATTGGTTGAGTTAGCTATTTATTATATTAATCGATATATTTTTAATGTTTTTTCTTTTCCTTTTACACTGACATCGCGCTCATTTTGATAAGCTGCATTAATAGTTAAACTTTCATAAGCAGAAGCTGAAATTAATACTTCCCCTTTTTGCGCAACACTTTCCACACGTTTACCTGTATTCACTGTATCGCCAATCACATCATAACGTTTTGCATGACTGCCACCCAGTAAACCTTCAACTAATGCCCCTGCATGAATACCAATACCTGCGCCCAAATTCTTATTATTTAAATTATGATCAACTGCTGTACTCAATGCTAAAGCGGCTGATACGGCATTATCGGTAGTGGGGAAAATTGCCATCACTTCATCCCCTGTAAATTTAAAAGTAATCACAGCATGGTTTTTTAAGATATTTTCAGACAATGCAAAATAGGCATTGAGCATCGTTACCACCTCCTCAGGTGAACGGGGCTCACTCCATGCAGTAAAGCCGCGTATATCCATGAATAATACTGCCCGTTCACGTCGGACTAACGTTAATGCAGCAGGATTATCTAAGGCTTGCCCTAATAAATCCTGTCCTAATAACCATTCTGAATAGGTTTTTAATTGCTGAGATGTTTGGCGTAGTAACTGTAAATAGGTCTCTGCTGTGACATTTGCTAAACCAATTACTAAGCCAAATAAGAGGGTAGAAAATAAAATAAATTGGTGAGAAGTTTCTGTGATAAAAATAGCTAGAGAATGATATTTTTCAGCATCTAAATTAAATTCTAATAGCATGTACATCACAAATAAAATAGAGGTACGGACGATGGCTTCTAAAATAAGAAGTAATTTATATTGTGTTGTGGCTTCTATTGTTTGTTGATATCTTAAATACTGTAAGCCTCCAATCATGAGTGAAAAACTCCAATAGGCAATATGATTGGGGGCTGTGAGTATTGAAGCCCCTTCAAGTAAATATTCCATAAAGGTATAAATAAAAGGGGCAATTAAATTACCTAAAAAACGCCGTGGGTTGGTGGCTGTTTGCCAATGGCTTAAATAATAGGTTTGAATCAATACACCAAAAACAATGATATACAGCTCAAACTTGAAAGCATAATTAAAAAAACCTTCAAGTAATATTTCTAATAAAATATTAGCAATAACAAAGTGCCCTGAGTTATTAAATAGCTCTAAAAAGAAACGTGTACGGGGGGTGCCTGTTAAACGTTGTTCTATTGAGCTATTTTGCATAAAACCGTACCTTTATTGATCATAATGTGAAAGTATAGTATTTCTAATTTAAATTAATTACTATTTTTATAGTAACTCATACCCTGAGTTTTCAATCAATTCTCATATTTTTTTGATTTATGAAAAGGAGCATTATCCATCACAATAACGCTTTTTTTAGGAATAATAGGAAGTAAAAATTCTTTTAACCATTTATTAAATAATGCTGTTTTTGTATACCCTTCAAATATAAAAGGAGCAATCAGCTTATAATTTAGATAACCCTGCTATAATATTAATCTTCTTTAGTTTTTTGCCCTTTGTATCAACAATAATTTACTCACCCTGTGGTGCTCTTGCATAATCCCTTTTTAGTTTTCCATCAAAACTAGTTTCATCTATATATATCAATATATTAGAATTAATTTTAGCTCTCTTGTTTCTAAAAGATTCTCTTTTTTTCCCATCTCTTTCTATGTAGAAATGTTTTTTTTATGTATTATTTTTAAACGCTTTACTCTTGTCTAAATAGTTTGAAAGCAAACAGAAAATTCTTCTGCTATTTCTTTTAGTGTTGCATCTGGATGCTCTTTTACATACTTCAAAAGTAATTTATCATCAATTTTTCTAGCTTTATAAACCTCTTTTTTAGAGGATAGAACACCTGTGTTTATAGTTTTTAACAACACATTCTTTAAAATCTCCAAAAAAATATAGTTGCTGCAAGTCATTCAAAGGTATGAACCATAAGACCAGCAGTAGAACGAACTTTACTTGCTGATTCTATACCTGACACCTGTCTAGCCATACAAATAATGATTCTATTGGTTGACGAATCTTTGATACAGCAGTAGAAAAAAGCTTTTCAGCTTTACTTAGATAATTTAAATACTTTGTCAGCATAAAAATCATTATCAAAAAAGTAAGGGCTAATTTTCTCAAAAGCTTTTATATCGTGCATATTTGCACCGAAATACTAATTAAAGGCTTACAGGTAAAAGTAGAGAAACCTTAGGCTATTTATCTGCATAGGTAGGAATAGTAAAAGCATGAGGTATTTTAGCTAAAGAAGCAGCGAGGTTATTAATGACCTCTTCTTCTAATGCTCTACCTAAGTTTTGGGCATGAGTAATCTGCAATAATAATATTAATTTTAGTATCCATAAATGCTATCTATATTGATATAATTGATAAAAACTAAGCTAAACCCATCAATAACAGTCAATTGCAATTAAATGGTGGAATACACTATGTTATTCCACTTTACAATAATGATAAATCAATTATATATTTTTTTTCTGCTCACGTAATAAACGTAATGCATTTGCCACCACCAACAAGGAACTTAGTGACATACCAATGGCTGCCATCCACGGCGCGATCCAACCCACTGCCGCAGCGGGTAAAGCAAGCAGGTTATAACCAATTGCCCAACTGATATTTTGTCTAACAATATTCAGTGTTTTTTGTGCGACTTGCAACCCCGTTAATAATGATCCCAGTTGTTCACTTAATAAAATCATATCCGCACTGGCACGGGCGAGCTGTGTTCCTTCTCCCATAGCAATAGATATTTGGGCTTGTGCTAATACAGGCGCATCATTGACACCATCTCCAACCATTGCCACCACTGAACCCTGTTGTTGTAGCGTTTTCACATAGGTTAATTTATCTTCAGGGCGCATACTGTCATGTGCATGACTAATCCCTAATTGCTCAGCTACTTTCTCAACTGTACGCGCATGATCACCACTTAGTAAATGGATTGTTTTACCTTGCTGTTGTAAATCTTTAACTAAGGTTTCAGCTCCTTCACGTAAGGTATCTGTTAAAGAAAAGGCTGCATAAACTCGTGTTTCATCCGCTAAAAACACGGTCGTATTGCTATCTATTGGTAAATCTTGCAAAGCTTTTTCGGTTAATTTTAAATCGCTGTATTGCTGAATAAAGGCAAAGGTACCAATAAAATACGGTTTACCTTCTATCATCCCTTGTAAACCTGCGCCAACATGATTTTTTACCTCATGGGCTGTAATAGGCGTGTTATGGCAAGCATTACGCAAAGCTTTGGCAATCGGATGCTCTGAACTATATTCTAAGGCGGCAGCATACTGTAATGCCTTTTCATTTGACCAATCTGCTAAGGGGGTCACCGTGTGTACCACTAATTTTCCTGTGGTCAGTGTTCCCGTTTTATCAAAGATAATATCTGTGGTACGTGCAAAAGTTTCTAATGCATGACCGCGTGTTGTTAATAAGCCTAATTGAGTTAAGCGGCTAGTGGCGGCGGTGATAGCAGTAGGTGTAGCTAAAGATAAAGCACAAGGACACGTTACGACTAAAACGGCTAATGTAATGCCCAACCAATTTTCAGCATTATTAAACCACCAGTACCCTGCAACACTGCAAGCAAGCACTAATACAGCAATCACAAATCGTCCTGCAACCCGATCGGCTAGTTGGGTAATATGGGGTTTTTCTGTTTGTGCTCTTTCTAATAAACGTAGAATATGGGATAACACGGTATCCGCGCCCACTTTATCCACCCGTACATGCAGCGGATTATCAATATTGACAGAGCCTGCAATCACCGTATCGCCTAACCGTTTAGTCACGGGGTAACTTTCCCCCGTTAATAAGGATTCATCAATACTAGATTCACCTTCTATCAATACCCCATCAGCAGGAATACTTTCCCCAGGGCGTACTAAAACTGTGTCATTAATCACTAAATCTGCAACCAGTACTACCTCTTCTTCACGCCCTTTTACTGTGTCATGTAAGCGGGTGGCAGAAGTGGGTAGCATATGAACTAGGTTTTCTGAAGCTTGGGCACTGCGCTGCCGTGCAACCAATTCAAAATATCGCCCTGTGAGTAGGAAAAATACAAACATTGCAATGGAATCATAATACACATGACTCACCACGTCTTGATTAATGGTTGCCCAGACACTTCCAATAAAGGCAAGTGTCAACCCAACAGAAACAGGTACATCCATCCCTGCCTGTTTACGTTGCACATCTCGCCATGCATTTTTGAAAAACGGGCGGGCGGAATAAATTAAAATGGGTAAAGTCAGTAGTAAATTAATCCAATAGAAAATTTGTTTAAATAGTGGTGTGATGCCATACCAATCTCCTGCATACAAGGCAACGGAGAACATCATTACCTGCATCCCCAATACCCCTGCGATACCAATATGACGTAACTGCTGTTTGCGTTCACGTTCTAAAATTTCTTGTAAACGACTGGGATCATAAGGATGGGCAATATAGCCAATTTGAGTGACGGCATATAAAATTTCACTGAGTTGGATGACATTATTATCCCAACGAATTTGGGCGCGATGTGTGGAATAATTAACGCGTACATCTAACACCCCTTTTAAGGTTTTTAAATGACGTTCATTTAACCATACACAGGCAGCACAGGTGATACCTTCTAAAATTAAGGCAGCATCATAGATATTTTCGTCATTTTTATCATGGGTAACAAAGCGTTGTTGTACCTTAGGATTATCATAAACCGCTGCTTGCTTTAAAAATTCAGGCACCACTTCTTTAGCTGTGGGGGCGGTCTCAGTACGAAAGTTATAGAAATCTTTTAAACCACTGTCAACAATGGCTTGGGCAACCGCTTCACAGCCACCGCAGCACATAGCATGTGTTTCCCCTGTAATCTCCACTTTAAAATCTGTATTATCAGGCACAGGTAAACCACAGTGATAACAGTCTTTTGACATAAATTGATATCCTAACAGAGATTTATAATAAGGTTTGTGGATCAATATCCACTGACCAGCGCAAACGGGCAGCATTGTTTTTTAAGCTATACAATTGGGGTAACCATTGGCTTAATAAATGGTGTAAAGGCTTACGTTCTGCGCTTTGTATTAATAGTTGTGCTCGAAACCATTTTGCACGGCGTTCCATAGGGGAGGCAACAGGGCCTAATAACTCAACTTCTTTACAGTGATGGCTTTCTGCCCATGAACGTGCTGTACTGAGAAATTGATAGGCTTCTTCAGATGTTTGGGCTTCTGCTCTTAATAAGACAATATAGGTATAAGGTGGAAAAAACGTGTGTTCCCGCTCCTGCAACATCGCTTGCATCAATTGGTGATAATCTTGTTGCACAATATCTTTCAGCAGATCATGTTCAGGGTGATGGGTTTGAATATACACATGTCCTTGCTGCTGTTCTCGCCCAGCACGCCCAGCCACTTGCATAATCAGCTGCGCCATATTTTCCCCAGCTCGGAAATCTACCCCAAATAAACCACCGTCAGCGTTAATAATGCCAACTAAGGTGACATTTGGGAAATGATGCCCTTTTGCTAACATTTGTGTCCCCACTAAAATATCAGCTTGCCCTGAATGAATTTTATCTAAAGTACGTTCTAAGGTTTGTTTACTGTTTATGCTGTCGCTGTCTACTCGTAGGATATTAGCAGTGGGAAAGAGTTCAGCCAATTGAGATTCTAACCGCTCCGTACCCACTCCTACAGCGATAATCTCGCTGCTTTGACAATCAGGACAGGTACGTGGATATTGGGCACTGGCACCACAGTGATGACAATATAATCGTCCATATTTTTCGTGATAAGTCACTTTTGCATCACAGTGCTTACAATGTGCCATCCAGCTACAATCTGTACACATGATTACAGGGGCATAGCCGCGCCGATTAATAAAAATAATCGCTTGTTGCTTTTGATCTAAACAGGCTTGAATTTTTTTGCGTAAGACGATAGAGATCACTTGTCCGCGTAGCTGATGACGCATATCTATCAAGTGTATTTCTGGTGGCAGTGCATTCCCTGCGCGCTCAGGCAAAGGCAAATGCTGATAACGTTGCTGCGTGGTGTTATAAAATGTTTCTAATGAAGGCGTGGCACTGCCTAACACAAGGGGGACATTGGCTTCACGCGCACGAATAACAGCTAAGTCACGCGCAGAATAGCGAAAATTATCTTGTTGTTTATAAGAATTATCATGTTCTTCATCAACAATGATTAAACCTAAACGCGCCAAAGGTGTCCAAATAGCAGAGCGCGTCCCAATAATAATCGGTGTGTGTCCATCACGTGCACTTAGCCATGCATGAAGACGGGCTTTATCATTTAAATTAGAGTGTAATACTTCTATTGGTACGGCAAAACGTTGTTTAAAACGCTGAATCATTTGTGGGGTAAGATTAATTTCAGGTACCAGTACTAAAACCTGCAAATTTTTAGCTAAGGCAGCTTGAATCGCTTGTAAATAAACTTCTGTTTTACCACTGCCCGTCACACCATCTAATAAAAAAGGGCTAAATTGTCCTAAGTTATTGGTAATCTTCTCCACCGCAGTTTGTTGTGCATTGTTTAATGTTAAAGGTGAGGTAACAGGGACAGCATCGTACTGGGTAGGGGGCGCGGGAATATTTTTACAATAAATTAAATTTTGCTTTTCTAAAGCTTTTAAAGTGGGTTGGGGATTACTGAGTGTAAAATTAATCTCTGTTAATCTCACGCCTGTTAAATTTTCTTGTAATAGGGTCAAAATAGCCGCTTGGCGCGCTTTACGTGCAGGCAGTTCATGTGGATTACTATGTTGTCCTGCCTCCGTGAGAAAATAATGATCTTGAGCAGGGGATTGGGCAGGCTGTCCTGCATTGAGTAAACGTGGTAGAGCGGTGTGAATCACTAAGCCAAGTGGGTAATGATAATAACGATGTGCCCAGCGTAAAAAAGTAAAATAGCTGGCATCAAAAATAGGTGCCTCATCAAGTAATTGCACAACCTGCTTAAGTTTATTGATGGGCACATCCGTTTCATCAACTAACTCAATAATCACAGCGGTATCAAGATTATTGCCTCGCCCAAAAGGGACACAAACCCGCATCCCACGCTGCAATAACGCACTATCACAATGCTCAGGGGGCAAATAATCAAAATAGCGCGGTAAATTCCGCGCTAAGGCAACCCGTACAAATACTGTCTTATTCGTCACAATGACCCTTTATCAATTTTTCCACTGCTTTAATGGAAGCACGTTTGATTGATTTTCCATCAGGGCTAGGGGGTGACCAACGTACATCATCCACCCCAAATACAATCAGCATAATACAATCTTCACCTGCTATAAATGTATAACAAGGATAACAAGCATTTGGGTTTTGCGGTAAACGGTAGCAGCGTTCACTCAGCTCATAAGGCATATCACGCTCTAATAAAAAGAAAGCAATCTCTTCTGGGCTGTTAGCAAACACATGTAAAGTCACATCTGCATATTTTGGTGCAGTCCCTGATAGGACGGAGCCAACAAGGCGGGGAGAAAAATCTTCAAATAAACGCATGGCTTTCAGGGCAACATGACGTAAGCGGGTTAAATTACTGGTATGTGCATTATCATTAAATAAGCGATTATAGAGAATGATCTCTTCTTCAATTTCACTATTACTGGGTAAATGCTTTGTATCCGCAACCCCTAGTTGAGCAGCTGCTTTTTGCTTGGCAAGCTGATAATCATGAATCCCTTCTTGCACAATAAGGCGTGCAGTCGCTTGGGCAATATGTTGACGAAGTTGTGAGGGAAGTATAGGCATAATTTTATAAGACAAAAGTCTATTGAAAGTCTACTAAATGGGGGATGATTTTACCCCGCCCACTAAATAATTGCATCTTTTGGCTATAATATTATAGGGGCACTAGTATAGTGTATGGAATGCTGAAGTATTTCCTCTTTTCGCCCCAATGTGCCAGTATTAGAATTATTGGAATCTAATCACTAATGCTTCATAAAGTTGCTGTACTATTTTTTTTAGAACACGGCATAATGCTATTTAATTAGTATGAACTTAATTTTATTTATCCTTTTGTAAAAACTACTAATTTTACTTTATTTTACACTTTCCTAAGCTATTTTCTAACCTGCATCAATTACAATTAGACTAAACTTGCCTAAATTAGTACGCTGAGTAATGATATAAATTCACACACGATATTAATTGATGCAATGATGTTTTTCCCTAGAGGTTAGAAAGTAATGGGCAGTTCAAAAGAAAAAACCCCATTCTTATCTCGCAAGCTGATGCTGGGTACCAGTATTGGTGTCGCGTTGATATTTATGGGGTTAGGAGTGATTTTCTGGGGTGGTTTTAATACCGCAATGGAGGTGACAAATAATACGGAGTTCTGTATTAGCTGTCATGAAATGGAGGAGAATGTATATACTGAATATAAAGATACAATTCATGATGCGAACCGTAGTGGGGTGCAAGCTGGGTGTCCTGATTGTCATGTACCACGTCCGTGGGTACATAAAACAATTCGTAAAATTCAAGCCAGTAATGAAGTATTACATAAAGTATTGGGGACAATTGATACACCTGAAAAATTTGATGCTAAACGTTTAGAGTTAGCCAAAAATGTTTGGGGGGCAATGAAAAAAACGGATTCACGTGAGTGCCGTAACTGTCACCAGTTTGAGAACATGGATCCCGCTAAGCAACGCCCACGTGCACGTAAACAGCATATGAATGCAATGGAAACAGGGCAAACCTGTATTGATTGCCATAAAGGGATTGCACATAAAAAGGTTCACCACTTATTAACAGATGAGGAAGTGGAAGAGTTAGCTAAACCAATTAGTGAGCATAAACGTGAAGTACCACAGCGTTGGACTGATTTTGAAGCTGAACAAAAACGCTTAAAAGAAGAAGAGAAAAAAGCGAAAGCTGAAGCTCGTGCCAAAGCTGCTGCAGAGCGTAAAGCCAAAGCAGAGGCAGAAGCTAAGGCAAAAGCTGAAGCTGAAGCTCAACAAGCTGCTGCCCTTGCAGAACAAAAAGAAAAATTAGCCTCAGTTGCTGCTGCTATTGCTGCCGCTGAAACAGCGAAAGCGACTCCTCCTGCAACTGCTGCCACAGTAGATAATAGTGCAGTCTGGGCGGATGTGCCTGAAACAGAAATTACTATTTTCTACCCCGGACAATCTTCTATGGAGTGGGTTTTAAATGGTCGTGATCATGGTGGGGCACGTCCTGTCAAAGCAGGTGATCGTTGTTTTAATTGTCATGCTGAAGAAACGGCTGATATGGGAGCAAAAATTGTTACAGGTGAAAAAGAAGGGTTAGAGCCAACACTGATTCCTAATAAACGTGGAAGTATTCCTGTGAGTGTGAAGGCAGCTTATGATGAGAGCCACTATTACTTACGCTTCTCTTGGGCAGATGCTGCTCATACCCCTGCACCGTTTGTTGAAGGCGGTAAAATGGATGCAAATAATGTGATGAAATTTGCATTGATGGTAGCAAGTAATGATGTGAAATATGCAGAACAAGCAGGGTGCTGGGGCACATGTCACCATGATGCGCGTACTATGCCTGATGCACCGACTGATGATGTGTTAGCTGCCAGTGAATTTGCATCACGTTTAAATGCCAGTGAAGGGATTAGTAAGTATTTAGCAGAAAGCCGTAGTAAATTAGAAGTCAGAGGACGTGGTGGTAAACCTCGTGGTGGCTGGGATAAGTTAGTTGATCAAGCCAGTATTGATGCTGCTTTAGAAAGTGATCAAATCATCGATTTAATCCGTTATAAAGCAGGTGAAAAAGTGGTTGAAGATGGCTACATTCTTGACCAACGCTTTATGACAGGCGGACAAGGTGCAGAAGTTGATGCCGAGTTAGCTGATGGTCAATGGACAGTGACTATTAAACGTGCATTAAAATCTGAAAAAGCAGGGGATGTCAGTATTGATACAGCTGAAATGTATAACTTAGGCTTTGCTATTCATGATGATTATACTAGTGCGCGTTTCCATCATGTTTCTTTAGGTTATACATTAGGTTTTGATAATGATGAATCTGATATTATTGCTGTAAAACGTACCTTTGCTAATGCTGTTGCACCCGCACCTGCTGCAAATACTGCACCCGTTGCAGCACCTGAGGTAGCTGCTGAACCCAAAAAGCCAAAAGCTGATACCGTTAATTGGGGAGCTGCCAGTGAAACCGAAATTACTATTTTTTACCCTGGACAATCTTCTATGGAATGGGTTTTAAATGGTCGTGATCATGGTGGCGCACGTCCTGTGAAAGCAGGCGATCGCTGTTTTGACTGTCATGCAGAAGAAACAGCTGAGATGGGAGAAAAAATTGTCACAGGAGAAAAAAAGGGGCTAGAGCCTCATTTGATTCCTAATAAACGCGGTAGTATTCCTGTCACTGTGAATGCAACTTATGATACCAGTAAATTATACCTACGTTTCTCATGGGCTGATACAGCTCATGCCCCTGCTCCATTTGTTGAGGGTGGTAAAATGGATGCTGATAATGCAATGAAGTTTGCATTAATGCTTGCCAATGATACACCACAATATGCAGATCAAGCAGGGTGCTGGGGAACTTGTCATAATGATGCGCGTACTATGCCTGACACCCCTGATGCAGCCGCTTTAGCAGCAAATAGCCAAGGTTTAGATGTTCATGCTGGGATTACTAAGTACATTGCTGATACTCGTACTAAGATTGAAGTACGTGGGCGGGGTGGTAAACCACGCGGTGGTTGGGATAAATTAAAACCTGCTGAAGAAGTGAAAGCTTTATTAGATGGACAACAATTTATGGACTTAATTCGTTATAAAGCAGGGGATAAAACCACTGAAGATGGCTATGTATTAGCAGAACGTACCACTGCACAAGCTGAAAGTGATTCTAGCTTTGTTGCAGAGTTAAAAGAAGGTGTATGGACTGTAGAGTTAACCCGTCCTCTTGCTATCAAGCAAGTAGGGGATGTGGAATTAAGTCCAGACAATACTTATAACTTAGGTTTTGCAATTCATGATGATTATAGTGATGCACGTTATCATCATGTTTCTTTAGGGTATAAATTAGGATTTAATAATGATGAGGCTGATATTAATGCCTTACCTCAAAATTAAAAACTAAATCCCTTGGAAAATAAAGCGTGTCATCTTAGCATTTAATGAGAAGATGGCACGTTTTTTTAATCTATGACTATAATAAGAAAGGTCTTCCCACCTTCTATTATATTTATTAGCTAAATTGCAAGGAGTTAAACGATGAAATATGGGCTTATTTATGGTATTACTTTCTTCATCGCCTTAAACCCTATTGTGTATGCCACAGAGTCAGAGACTACAGCCACTGCACCTACTGTAAAAGTAGAGGTGACAGAGCTTAACCCCACAGAAGAGACAAAAAATATTGTCTATGTTGATATAAAAGAATTTAAATTTACCCCTCAACATCTTGAAATTAAAAAAGGAACAACTGTTATTTGGCGGAATTTAGAAAAACGTCAATATCATAGTGTTTGGTTTCAAGCACTCGGTGAACCTATTCCTGAGTATTTTTTCCCCGAAGAAACCTATGAACGTACTTTTAATGAAGTTGGGGAATTTCCTTATATTTGTGAACCTCACCCTAAAATGACAGGAGTGATCCATGTTTCGCCTTAACTGCTTAGTACTTATTTTTTGTTTAAGTAGTAGTTATGTTTATGCCACAGATGCCACATCATTGTCAGCAACACGGCAAACTGAATTACAACATTTATTAAAACATGATTGTGGATCATGTCATGGAATGACTTTGAAAGGGGGCTTGGGTACACCTTTATTACCTAAAAACTTAGCTCACCTTTCGATTGAAGCCATTCAAGCCAGTATTTTACATGGACGTGCAGGCACAGCCATGCCGGGCTGGAAAGCGATGCTTTCTACAGAAGATGCGCATTGGTTAGCCATTCAATTAAAACAAGGAACTTTAATTAATGATTAAGTTATATCGTACGTTTATCTTAATAATAAGCTTACTATTAAGTGGTTATAGTTATGCTACAGAATTACGTGGTACAGGTGATTTAGGGCTAGTGATTGAGCGTGCTGATGGTAGCGTGTTAATTCTTGATCACAGTAAACAAACAGTATTACACCGTGTAACAGGTTTAGGAGATTTATCTCATGCTTCTGCTGTATATTCACGCGATGCACGTTATGCCTATATTTTTGGGCGTGATGGGGGCTTGAGTAAGATTGATATCTTAACAGGCACTTTAGTTAAACGTATTATTCAAAGTGGTAATAGTATTGGTGGGGCAATTTCTCAGGATGGGCAGTATGTTGCCGTGTCGAATTATACCCCTGGGGGTGTGAATATTTTTTCAGCCGAGACTTTAGAGCCTGTATTAAGTTTACCTAGTGAATCCAAAACGGTAGGTTTAGTAGATGCACCACGCCACCAGTTTATTGTCAGTCTATTTGATAAAGGTGAAATCTGGCAAATTGATCTGACTGATGTTAAAAGTCCGAATGTAACAAAATATACAGAGATTGGTAAAAAACCCTATGATGCTTTAATGTCAGCGAATGGGCGTTATTATATTGCAGGTTTATTTGGTGAAGATGGGTTAGCACTGTTAGATTTATGGCAGGATAAGCCAACAGTCAGTAAAATTTTACCCAGTTATGGGAAAGGTGAGAAGAAGCTGCCTGTGTATAAAATGCCACATTTAGAAGGTTGGGCATTAGCAGGTGATTATGCCTTTGTGCCTGCGGTAGGACAACATGCAGTATTAGTAATTGATACTAAAACATGGAAGGAAGTGAAAAGAATTCCTGTTCATGGGCAACCTGTTTTTGTGATGGCACAACCTGATGAGCGACAAGTATGGGTAAATTTTGCGATTCCAAATAATGATACGATTCAGGTGATTGATGTCCCTAAATTAGATATTAAGCATGAAATGAAAGTAGGGAAAGCTGTTTTACACATGGAATTTACTCCACGTGGAGAGCATGTGTGGTTATCCGTGCGTGATGAAGATCAGTTAGCCATTTATGATACGCATACTTTAAAAGAGTTAAAGCGTTTACCTGCTAAAAAACCAAGTGGGATTTTCTTTACTTCTCGTGCACACCGTATTGGTTTGTAATTGACATGATAAAAGGAGCCTAGTAGACTCCTTTTCTAGGTAAATATTTACATTCATCTATCTATTTGGCGATCTATAGAGAAATAATATTACCTTTAAATACTAGTGTTTTGCATAATTACTCAATGTAACCTCTATATTGATTTGTGCAAAAACAGATATTTGGTTTTCTAACATTGGCTCACCAATATTTATTGGTAGAGTCGATGATAGAAATAACCAAATCAAAGCAGCTTTACTCCCATTAATGATATATTTAATCATATCTTTTTGTCTGATCCCTCTTTTTCATTTGTATTGATTTAAGTTGAGTATCCAAAATAAATTGAATACTCGAAAACCCTTATAGGGAGTCATAAACGCAATATAATATGATATTAAGAACTCATAAACCCTTATAGGGATAGCTTGTATATTGCATGGTTTTAATAATAAGATATTAAGAAGGTGTAGTCAATAACCTTTTTTATATTTTCATTTAAAATAATGGTCATTAGGTTTACTTTTATTTCTATTTTATATATATGGCATAGGCATATTTAACCATAAGAATTATTAATTTTTTAGAAGCTAAAAAACACTTAGAAGATATATTAGATCAGGTGAGAGACGAGGTAGATTACACTATTATTTCACGTAAAAATAATGAAAATATTGTGCTCATGTCATTAGATCAGTTTAATTCACTAATGGAAACAATTTATTTATTAAAAAGCCCTAAGAATGCGGTACATCTTAATAAATCAATTCAACAGTATAAAGCAGGGAAAGCTGTAAAAAAGAAAAAACATATAGAACAAAAAGGGGGGAGAGAATACGGTAAAATCTAAGCGAATATGTAAAATATTGGGTCAGATTTTACCTATCAATAATTATATTTTGAACACTATAATTGTTGATACTTTATTAACTTAGTAACGAGGTTTACGCGCAGGACGTTCATTACGTGGACGTGCTTCGTTCACTTTAATATTACGACCTTTTAGTAAACTTCCATTTAAGCTTTCAATGGCTTCTTGAGCATCATCATCATTGCTCATTTCAACGAACCCAAAACCTTTAGATTGGTCTGAAAACTTATCTATAATAATATTTGCAGTTGTCACTTCGCCAAACTCAGCAAATGTATCTCTTAACTCATCATTAGTAATACTGTAAGCTAAGTTACCAACATAAATGTTCATTAAATAATATTCTCTAAATATATGTGTATTGATAGTAATCAATATATTTATATAACTAACCAATACAGAAATTAGTTAAAAATTGTAGCAAATAATGCTACTCAAAAGTCTATATTACATAAAATGTAACAACTGACAACTATAGAATACTATGTTATACATATTTTCTAAATAGCTAAACAAGCTATTTTTTATAAAAATATGGGTATTTATAAAAATATAAATAAACTAATTCACTGTTTTTCTTACTTACAGCATATTTAATATAGAAATAGATATTCTTGAATACACTCCCCTCTTTTTTACCTCTTAGATATACCAAAGCTATCACTAGGCAACATATTGAAAAAGCAGAAAAATAAACAATTCTATTTTTCACTACTATCATATTGATGAAACAGATTGGGGAAATACATAAAGAAAGAAGTAAGGAGGGATATGGTAAAATCCAAGCAAATATATCAAATATTAGGTTAGATTTTACCTGTCAATAATTATAGCAATATAATTACTGGTGTTTTATTTAGTTGTAACGAGGTTTACGTGGGCGTGCTTCGTTTACTGTGATGTTGCGACTTGCTATACTTGAACCGTTTAAGCTCTCAATTGCTTCTTTAGCATTACTATCATCGCTCATTTCGACGAATCCAAAGCCTTTAGATTGGCCTGAAAATTTATCTGTGATGATGTTTACACTTGTAACTTCGCCAAACTCAGTAAACATCTCTCTTAAGTCGTCTTCAGTAGTTGCGTAAGGTAAGTTGCCAACATAAATGTTCATTAAATAATATTCTCTAAATACATGTGTATTGATAGCGATCAATATCTTTATAAACTAACCAATACAGAAATTAGTCAAAAGCTGTAGCAAATAATGCTACTCAAAAGTCTGTATCACATAGAATGTAACAACTGACAACCATAGAATACTATGTTATACATATTTTCTAAACAGCTAAACTATTATTTTTTATAAAAAATAAGTATTTACAAAAAAATAACATGCTAATCAATTGTTATTAAAAGAAAAAACATAAAGTATTTTTTTAAAATATTTAGAGGATTAAGTCTAAATATAGGTGTTATGGGTATGTCCACGGCATAAAGTTACGCATCCCTTGCATAGTAGGTGATACGGTATTTGACATCATGTTCATATCTGTTGCCATATAGCGCATATCATGGGTCATATGGTTTATCGCTTTATTCATTGTGCCAATATTAACACGCATTGTATGCATATCTGTGCTCATTGTCTGCATATTCTTCGCCATACTGCTCATGTGCTTACGATTCATGGTTTGCATATCCCCTTGCATTGCTGTCATAGAAACTTGCATGGTTGCCATATCTGTTGACATAGTTTGCATATAACCTGTCATGCTTTGCATACTGGTACTCATGGTCTGCATATTTGTATTCATTGTTTTCATATATGCAATATTTTCAACCATACTCTTCATAGAATCTTTCATGTCATCCATATCATTATTCATATTAAGCATGGTGGTTAACATAACACCGAAGACTAAAATAACAGGTGCAGCAAAGAACCAAATAATTTGTGTTCTTTTTGTGGCAAGCTCTTCTTTTTGATCATTGTCTTCATGTAATAAGCGAAAAACCTCTTCTAAACCCTTAAATGTATCATTTAATGACCCCATGAGCTTTTCTAAGTGTTCTTGATTATTTGGTGTCTCAGGTGTTGGCATAATTCTTTACTTTATTATTTGGATATAAAATCAGATGAAATTACATTAAAATAAAAACAATTAAAATTATATCACTTAATATTTTAATTATTTGTTGTAAATAATATCCTACCACAACAGGATAAACCGTTTACATCAGTAAGATGATATAGCTGCTGTGTAATTCAAGCCCTTTTTTAAAAAAGGGTAATCACAGCATCATACCCGATTTATAGCGATAAAAGTAGCTTAAATTGTGTAATCATCTATACAATAGTTCTTATTTTCTTTATCCTAGTATATTAGAAAATAATTGTTTCATTATACGCTAATGTATTTTTCATAGGAGACTGTATGAGTTTATCACGCCGCGCATTTTTAACTAACAGTGTATTAGCTGCTTTAGCTGCAACCATGCTACCTAAATTAAGCTTTGCACAATGGGAAGATGCGTTAAAAAATAAAACTCAAGATGATATCTTGACACAATTATTTAATACTAAGGATGTAGTGGTGAGTGATAAAATCACAATTACTGCACCAGAAATTGCTGAAAATGGGCGTGTTGTACCCATTGAAGTACAAAGTGAATTAGCAGGTATTAAATCCATTACATTGATTGCTGAAAAAAATCCCACACCTCTTATTGCACAGTTTAATTTTGCCGATAATTTTGCTGGGCATGTAGCCAGCCGAATTAAAATGGGCGCAACAGGGGATGTAGTAGCTGTTGTACAAGTGGGTGACCAGTTACATATTGCCAAACAAACAGTACAAATCACTGAAGGTGGTTGTGGCGGTTAAGGGTTTTACGGAATAACAACGGAGATAAAAAATAATGGCTGGAAGTATTCGTGCACGTGCAAAGCTAAAAGACGGCATTACACAGGTTAAAGCATTGATTAAGCACCCAATGGAAACAGGGGCACGCTTAAATAAAGAAACACAAGAGAAAATCCCTGCTCACTTCATTCAAGAATTAAGCTGCACCCATAATGACAAAGTGGTGATGTCAGCAAATTGGAGTGGGGGAATCTCCCAAGACCCTTTTTGTAGCTTTAAATTTAAAGGTGGCAAAAAGGACGATATTATCGTGATTCAGTGGAAAGATAACTTAGGCAATACAGATAAAAAAGAAACCAAAATTAAATAGTATTTTCTAAGCGTTGCCGCATTATTTACTGCTTTTTAAAACCTCATAGTAAGCGTATACTATGGGGTTTTTATATGCAGTAAAAATATTGTCATGATTAGGGTGATAGCGTTGGCACTGTATGCAACCGTATTGAAAGATTACTAAGCATGTTTGGATTTACAAAAAAAACGGATACAGCAAAAGACACTGCTGTAAACGACACTGATAACAGTACAGAAGAACCGAAAAAACAGGGCTTGTTCAGTCGTTTAAAAAAAGGTTTAAACCGTACCCGTGAAGGCTTAACCGCAGGTATTGAAAAGCTTTTACATGGTAACAAAGCCATTGATGATGACTTATTGGAAGAAATTGAAACTTTGTTATTAACTGCTGATGTGGGCGTGGATGCAACACAGGTATTAATTAAAGATTTAACTGAAAAAACATCACGTAAGCAATTAACAGATAGTGATGCATTATTTGTGGCATTAAAAGAGAATATGACACAAATTTTAACCCCCGTTGAAGCTCCTTTACAAGTTGAAAAACAAGATAATAAACCCTTTGTTTTATTAATGGTAGGGATTAATGGGGCAGGAAAAACCACCACAATTGGGAAACTAGCCAAACGCTTTCAAGCAGAAGGTAAGTCAGTGATGTTAGCAGCAGGAGATACTTTCCGTGCCGCAGCAGTGGAGCAGTTAGAGACATGGGGTGAACGCAATAATGTACCTGTTGTCGCACAACATGGACGTGCTGATTCAGCATCCGTCATTTATGATGCCTTACAATCTGCCATTGCACGCGGTACAGATGTGTTAATTGCAGATACAGCAGGGCGTTTACATACCCAAGATAACTTAATGGAAGAGCTGAAAAAAGTCCGTCGGGTACTCAGTAAGCTAGATGTAGAAGCCCCTCATGAGGTGATGCTTGTGGTGGATGCCAGTATTGGACAAAATGCCTTAGTACAAGCAGAACAATTCCATAAAGCGGTAAATGTCACAGGGGTTAGTGTTACAAAATTAGATGGCACAGCTAAAGGGGGTATTTTATTTGCAATGGCGAAAAAAACAGGGCTACCTATCCGCTTTATTGGGGTAGGAGAGCAGGTTGATGACTTACGTGTCTTTAATGCAAAAGATTTTGTGAATGCTTTACTAAGTAAAGAATGATACAACTAATTTAACGTGTCTCCCTTCCTATGAATACCTTTCATAGAGCTGAAAATAAAGCGTATCGCCACATGTCATGATGCAAGTGTATATGTGGCATGTGTTACTATCTTAATATTTACTACACACATTATGCTTTCTTGCCTACTAGTCTCTCAGTTGTGAGTTCCCCATTCATGCATAAAAAATATTTCTCCTCAACAATTACGATTGTTGGTATCGCTATTTTCGCTTATCTCGCTTATACCATTTCGGTTGGTTATGAAGAAACCTTAGCAGCAATTTCACGCTTAGGGTTTATAGGAATATGGTTTATTCTTGGTTTATCTTTGGTTAACTATGGATTGCGCTTCATTCGCTGGCATTGGTATTTAAGTATTGCAGAATATCAAGATCTAACCTTACGTCGTAGTTTACGCTATTACCTTGCAGGCTTTGCTTTTACCACCACCCCAGGGAAAGCTGGCGAGATGATCCGTTCTATTTTTCTAAAAAATCATAATGTCAGCTACCCACAAAGCTTATCCCTCTTTTTTGTGGAACGCCTGTCTGATTTATTAGCCACTTTATTATTAGGTGCGTTAATTCTTTTATATTTTGATGGCTATGAACAATGGATTATTGTTCCTGTGGTCGGTGCTATTACCTTGTTAGCTATTATGCACCAACAAAAATTAATTATGATTATCCAAAAATGGGTAACAACTAAAATATCCAGCCATTTTAAACATTTATTTGATTTAGTGGTGCATTCCCGCCAATTATTAAAGTACCATTTTCTTTACGGTGGTTTAGGTTTAGGTTTGATTGCATGGGCAGCAGAAGGCTATGGATTTTATTATATTTTACAAATTATCGGTATTGATGTGAGCTTACCACTGGCAATGGGAATTTATTCCATTAGCTTAATTATTGGTGCTTTATCTTTTCTACCTGGAGGGCTAGGCGGAACAGAAGCTGCAATGCTGATTTTATTAGGTTTGGTTGATGCAGGGCATGAAGAAGCCTTAGCTGCAACTTTAATTTGTCGCTTTGCAACCTTGTGGTTTGCTGTGGCATTAGGGGCAATAGCAATGGTTGGTTTAAAAATTCCCGAACCTGATCAAAAGGATGAAGAGCCAATACTCTCGAAGTAAATCCTAAGTAAATCTTTTATACTCACCTACTAAGCAGCAAAAGGTAAGGGGTGAGTAAAGGGTAGACCTAAGGCATGACGGATTGATTCAATATCATGACGTGCAATGGGTTTACCCCCATCACTAACACTGCAACCATTATGAGTTAAATTTAATAAAACCCAGCCTTGTGAACGTAAAGAATGAATATAAACCGCCTCATTATTTTCTGCACTTTCCTTTCCTAATGAATGAATAATAGGGCAACGTCCTTGCTGTTTTAAATAATTTAACCACAATGCCTTATAAAAATTTTGCTTATCATGTAAATGATAGTAGAGCCGCTGATGCAAGGTTTTATCTGTTGCCCCTACATACCCTATTTTAATGGGTTGCATCATATCATGCAGTAAATATACGGTAGTCATAGCTGTATTGACCTGCGAAAATTAATCACTTATTTTGTTAGTGATAGTCTACTTTTATCAAAAAGTACAGAAAATCAGCCAAATTGAGGGAAAAAGAGGGGAAAATAAGAAAAAAAGGCATAAAAAAAGGAGCAACAGTGGTTTAACACTGTGCTCCTTTTTTAGTAACAAGAGGTGACTAAAAAATAATAAATAATTTATTAGCTACAACTTGATTACATCATAATTAACTACTTGCAACAGGGCAGTTGTCAATTAACTCTTCTACAACACTTGGATCAGCTAAAGTAGAAGTATCACCTAAAGAATCTAATTCATTCGCAGCGATTTTACGTAAAATACGACGCATAATCTTACCAGAACGTGTTTTAGGTAAACCTGGTGACCATTGAATCACGTCAGGACTTGCAATCGGTCCAATTTCAGCACGTACAAGTTTTACTAACTCTTTACGTAACTCTTCAGACTCTTCTACACCAGTCATTAAGGTTACGTAAGCGTAAATCCCTTGACCTTTAACATCATGAGGGAAACCAACTACAGCTGCTTCAGCCACTGCTTCGTGAAGGACTAATGCACTCTCAACTTCAGCAGTCCCCATACGGTGACCAGATACGTTGATCACGTCATCCACACGACCTGTAATCCAGTAGTAACCATCTTCATCACGACGTGCGCCGTCACCTGTGAAGTATTTACCAGGGTAAGTACTTAAGTAAGTTTCGATGAAACGTTGCTGGTTTTGGTAAATAGTACGCATTTGAGCAGGCCAAGGACGGGTAATCACTAAGTTACCTTCTGTCGCGCCTTCTAATGGCTCACCTTCGTTGCTAACTAACTCAGGTACAACACCAAAGAATGGGCGTGTTGCAGAACCTGGTTTTAATTTTGTTGCACCCGGTAGAGGACTGATTAAGATTCCACCCGTTTCTGTTTGCCACCATGTATCAACAATTGGGCAACGCTCTTCACCAATAACGTGGTAATACCATTCCCATGCTTCAGGGTTAATTGGCTCACCCACACTTCCTAACAGACGTAAGCTCTTACGACTGTGTTTTTTCACTAACTCATCACCTTGCCCCATTAAGGCACGGATAGCGGTTGGTGCTGTGTAGAAAATATTAACTTGGTGTTTATCAACCACTTCCCAGAAACGACCTGCATCAGGGTAAGTTGGTACACCTTCAAACATTAAGGTGCTAGCACCGTTAGCTAATGGACCGTAAACAATGTAAGAGTGACCTGTAACCCAACCCACATCAGCAGTACACCAGTAGATATCACCATCATGGTAATCAAAGATGTATTTGTGAGTCATGGCTGTGTAAAGTAAGTAACCCCCTGTAGTGTGTAATACACCTTTAGGTTTACCTGTAGAACCTGATGTGTACAGGATGAATAATGGATCTTCAGCATCCATTTCTTCAGGTGCACATTCAGGGCTAACTTTAGCAACTTCTTCGTGATACCAAATATCACGCCCTTCAGTCCATGCAACGTCGCCGCCTGTACGTTTAACAACCACAACAGAGTTAACGCAATCAGCATCAGCAACCGCTTTATCTACGTTTGCTTTTAATGGTACAGCACGCCCACCACGTAAACCTTCATCGGAAGTGATGACAACTTTACATTCGGAGTCAAGAACACGGTCTTTTAATGCTTCAGGAGAGAAACCACCGAAAACGATGGAGTGAATAGCACCAATACGTGCAGAAGCTAACATGGCAACAGCTGCTTCAGGAATCATTGGTAAGTAGATACATACGCGATCGCCTTTTCCAACACCTTGTGCTTTTAGGACGTTGGCAAAGCGGCAAACACGCTCGTGTAAATCACGGTAAGTAATTTTTTCATCTGTATTAGGGTCGTCACCTTCCCAAATAACAGCAACTTGATCACCACGTGTTTCTAAGTGACGGTCTAAACAGTTGTAAGATACGTTGACCTTACCGCCTTCGAACCAACGAATTTTACCTTCGTTGTAATCCCAGTCTTGAACTTTATCCCAAGGCTTGAACCATGTAACAAATTCTTCTGCTTGTTCAGCCCAAAACGCATCTGGGTCATTGACTGAACGCTCGTACATTTCTAAGTATTGTTGTTCAGAAATGTGTGCTCTGGCAGCGGCTTCAGGTAAAACATCATAGACTTTTACGTCAGACATATCGTGTCTCTCCTTAGTGACTTCAGTTTCTCGTTCTTCAATATTTTAAGCAAGTATTACAAAACATTTAGGTTGGTGGCAAGCTGTTTTGCATCTTTTAATACATTATTTATTATCATATGTAGTATCCGCAACGGGATGTATTAAAACTTACTTAATTAATCGGCGAATTACTTTAACAGAAAACAAGGGGTATTTTATAGTCTTTTTTTAAAAAAAAGTATTTTTACTGTTTTCTGCTCATTATGGTGCAAGCGCACCATAACAGTGCATTCATGCATGGGAATATTATGACTTTGATTGCTAATAAAAATCAACTTTTTTATAGCTGATTGATATTAAAATAATTCCTTTATTCGGCATAGTTATTGCGTTATGCTTGAAAATTTCATGTTTAAGGTATTGATATGCTTCACGCAAGCTGTGCACAACAATTACTGGAAAATCTCACAACCAGTGTACTTTGGCTTGATCGTGACTTGCATCTGAAGGCGATTAATTCTGCAGCAGAAAGTTTGCTCGAAATCAGTGCAAAAAAAGCCTGTGGTTTACATATTGAAGCATTATTGCCTGATAGTACTTTTTATCTTGAAACATTACAACGACTTATTTTATTTCCCCAAACTGTCACGGAACGGGGCATGCCTTTACATCTCCCCAATCAGCACACCATTACCGTTGATTGCAGTATTAATCCTGTATTTGATGAACATCAGTTATTAGAGTCGATTGTCATCGAAATTACCCAAGTTGACCAACATTTACGGATTACACGTGAAGAAAATTTACTGATTCAACATCAGGCAGTACGTAATATGGTACGCGGTCTCGCCCATGAAATTAAAAACCCATTAGGGGGTTTACGAGGTTCTGCACAATTATTAGAGCGGGAATTACCCGATCCTGCTTTACGTGAATATACTGATGTTATTATTGAAGAAGCTGATCGCTTACAGAATCTATTAAATCGTATGTTAGGACCTAATAGTTTGCCTGAAAGACGCATGATTAATATTCATCAAGTATTAATGCGTGTGTGTCAGCTTATTTTATCTGAAACAACAGAAGGGATTACGATTAAAAATGATTTTGATCCCAGTATTCCAGAGATTGAAGCCGATCCTGATCAACTTATTCAAGCTGTATTAAATATTATGCGTAATGCAGTGCAAGCGATGAATGAACGGGGCAAAATTTGTTTACAAACCCGTGTTCAACGTCAGATGAATGTGGGGAATAAACGCCATAAATTAGTATTACAAATTGATATCCGTGATAACGGGCCGGGGGTATCAAAAGAAATGATTAATCAAATTTTTTACCCCTTAGTCACGGGGCGTGCAGAAGGAACAGGTTTAGGCTTGTCTATTGCGCAATCTTTGATTAATCAACACGGTGGTTTAATTGAATGTAATAGTGAACCACATAATACCGTCTTTACATTATGGCTACCGATGGAGTAAAACTGATGTCACAAGAGAATGAAGTAATTTGGGTGATTGATGATGATAAATCCATCCGTTGGGTATTAAAAAAAGCGTTGCAACAAGCAGGTATTCCTGCCATTGATTTTGAAAGTGCCAGCAAAGCACTGCAAGCATTAAAAGAATCACAACCTGATGTGATTATTACTGATATTCGTATGAAAGGCATGGATGGGCTAAGCTTTTTAGCGCATGTGAATACACATTATCCCCATACACCCGTGATTATTATGACGGCTTACTCTGATTTAGATAGTGCCGTAGCAGCTTATCAAGGGGGGGCATTTGAATATTTGCCCAAACCGTTTGATGTAGATGAGGCGGTTGCTTTAGTACAACGTGCTTTACAACAAGTGAGTGAACAACGGGAGCAAAAAGCAGAAGAAGAAGCGGTAGAACCCATTCATGCCAGTGAAATTATTGGCTCTGCTCCTGCCATGCAAGAAGTTTTCCGTGCCATTGGGCGTTTATCTCGCTCCAATATCACTGTACTCATTACAGGGGAATCAGGGACAGGAAAAGAGCTAGTGGCTCATGCTTTACACCACCACAGCCCACGGGCAAAACAACCTTTTATTGCCTTAAATACAGCCGCTATCCCTAAAGAACTCTTAGAATCTGAACTATTTGGACATGAGCGCGGTGCGTTTACAGGGGCATTAAGCCAACGCCGAGGACGATTTGAGCAAGCCAATGGGGGCACACTCTTTTTAGATGAAATTGGTGATATGCCTGCTGAATTACAAACACGTTTACTGCGTGTACTGGCAGATGGTACTTTTTTCCGTGTAGGAGGGCATACGCCTATTAATGTTGATGTACGGATTATTGCCGCAACTCATCAAAATTTAGAAGAGCATGTGCAATCAGGACATTTTCGTGAAGATTTATATCATCGTTTAAATGTGATTCGTATTCATTTACCCCCTTTACGTCAACGTCAGGAAGATATTCCTGAACTCATGCGCCATTTTTTACTTTCTGCTGCAAAAGAATTAGATGTCGAGCCCAAAAACCTACACCCCAATGTTGAACATTATGTTTCACAATTGGAGTGGGCGGGTAATGTACGTCAATTAGAAAATGTATGTCGTTGGTTAACAGTGATGGCATCAGGACAAGAGATTCAACTAGAGGATTTACCCCCTGAGCTACAACAAAATGCTTCTGAGGAAGCAAACACAAATGCAGATTGGGAAGAAGCATTAACACATTGGGTGAATCAACAATTTTTACTTGAAAAACAGGATTTACTCAGTACATTATTACCTCGTTTTGAGCAACTAATTATTAACGCTGCATTGCGACACACCGCAGGGAAAAAGCAAGAAGCCGCAAAACTACTAGGTTGGGGGCGTAATACTTTAACTCGAAAAATTAAAGAATTAGGGATGAAAGAGCATAATGAATAAGTGTTTAATAAACAGAAATTGATAGGGGAGAGTAAAAAATATTAACATAGATTATGTTTTTTAGATTGACAACTGCAAAGATGACTTATATTACTTAATAATGAGAGGTATCTAAAAATATGCCTATATACCATATTAAAATTAAGCAGGCTAACTATCTCAATCTTTACACTATTATTAAATTAATATAATTTAACATAAGTAGTAATAGCCTTGTTATATTTCGATATAATGACACTGTAATCGCTGGCATGAGCTAGATACCACAGCATAATAGTTATCAATGCGTGGAGGATCACATCATGGTTGTGCAACACCTTTGGGGACTTTTTAGCCACCCTATTCACGAATGGAAAGCCATCCGTAATGATGCTTGTTCAGTCAGTCACTGTTATATCCATCATGTCTTACTTTTAGCTGCCATCCCCCCTATTGCAGGGTTTATTGGAACCACCCAAGTTGGTTGGCAACTAGGTAGTGAAGTGATGAAGTTAACAATGGGCAGTGCAGGAGGTATCGCGCTACTTTTTTACTTAGTCATGTTAGTCGGTGTTTATTCCATGGGATATATGATCCATTGGATGGGGAAAACATACCAAGCAGATCAAAGCTTAGCGCGCTGTGTTGTTTTTGCTGCGTATACCGCAACCCCTCTCTTTGTAGTGGGAATTACTGCACTTTACCCTCTCCTCTGGCTTAATATGCTTATTGGTATTCTTGCCCTTTCCCATACGGTTTACCTACTTTACACAGGTTTACCTATTATGATGGGTATTTCTGAAGAACGGGGCTTTTTATTTTCTACAGCAGTACTCGCTGTAGGCTTAGTCACCTTAGTTGCCTTACTTGCTATCACCGTACTCCTTTGGGGAATGGGCTTTAGTCCTATGCTAACAAGCTAAAAAAAGTAAATACCGCCATAAGCTTTTCAAATTGCCTGCCACAGTTTAAAATAGGATATAGACCCTGTCTGAGCTTACCGTATAATAGGGAAGACAGACAGGGTTAAATAACGCCTATTTTTACGGATAAAACACAATAAAAATTAAGAATTAGCAGACACAAAAGTGCTGATAAACCATGCTATAAACATTCTAACCAATGTTTATGCAGGGTTTTTATGCGCTTTTAAACTTACAAACTATATCATTATTTTTTCTAGGAGAAATCTATGGCGGAACAATCAACCTACAACTATAAGGTAGTTAGGCAGTTTGCTCTGATGACTATCGTATGGGGTATCGTGGGTATGTTTGTCGGTGTATACATTGCAGCCGAACTAGCATGGCCTTTTTTAAACTTCGACATTCCTTACATCACCTTTAGTCGTTTACGTCCATTACACACTAATGCTGTTATTTTTGGATTCGGAGGAAGTGCACTATTTGCCACCTCTTACTATGTTGTGCAACGTACCTGTCATGTACGTCTAATTTCCGATAAATTAGCTGCTTTCACCTTCTGGGGTTGGAATGCTATTATCGTTTTAGCTGCAATCACTTTACCTTTAGGGATTACAACAACAAAAGAATACGCAGAATTAGAGTGGCCAATTGATATTTTAATTGCCATCGTATGGGTCACTTACGCCATTGTATTCATTGGTACAATCGTTAAACGTAAAACACCTCATATTTATGTAGCCAACTGGTTCTACGCTGCATTTATCATTACTGTGGCCATTTTACACATTTTCAATAGTGCTGCTGTACCTGTTAGCTTCGCTAGCTTAAAATCTTACTCTGCTTACGCAGGAGTACAAGATGCCATGGTTCAATGGTGGTATGGTCATAACGCTGTAGGATTCTTCTTAACCGCTGGTTTCCTTGGTATGATGTACTACTTCGTACCTAAACAAGCAGGTCGTCCTGTTTATTCTTACCGTTTATCTATTGTTCACTTCTGGGCATTAATTTTTACTTACATCTGGGCTGGTCCTCACCACTTACACTACACAGCATTACCTGATTGGGCACAATCATTAGGTATGGTAATGTCCTTAATCTTATTAGCACCTTCTTGGGGTGGTATGATTAACGGAATGATGACACTTTCAGGGGCATGGGAAAAACTACGTAGTGACCCAGTATTACGTTTCTTAATCGTTTCTATTTCCTTCTATGGTATGTCTACCTTCGAAGGGCCAATGATGGCAATTAAAACAGTTAACGCTTTATCACACTACACAGACTGGACGATTGGACACGTTCACTCTGGTGCATTAGGTTGGGTTGCTTTAGTCAGTATGGGAAGCCTGTACTACTTAATTCCACGTTTATACGGACGTGAACTACACAGTTTAGCTTTAGTTTCTTTACACTTCTGGTTAGCCACTATCGGTATTGTATTATACATCTCCGCCATGTGGGTATCAGGTATCATGCAAGGTCTAATGTGGCGCGCTATTAACAGTGATGGAACATTAACTTACAGCTTTGTTGAATCTGTACAAGCCATGCATCCTTTCTTCGTCACACGTTGGTTAGGAGGGGTCTTCTTCTTAGTCGGTACATGTGTAATGGCATATAACGTCTACAAAACTGTTGCAGGTGCCAAACCTGTTGTAGCCGACATTCCTGCCCCCGCATTAGCGCACTAAGATCAAGTAAAGGAGTACTGAACAGATGGCTTCATCGCATGAGAAGGTCGAAAAAAATATCGGCCTAATGATTATCTTTATCGTACTTGTTGTAAGTATTGGGGGATTGGTTCAAATCGTTCCCTTATTCTTCATGCAAGAAACAACTCAACCTGTTAAAGGTTTAAAACCTTATAGTGCACTAGAATTAGCAGGACGTGATCTTTATATTCGTGAATCATGTTCTGTGTGTCACTCGCAAATGATCCGCCCATTCCGTGCGGAAACAGAGCGTTATGGACACTATTCTGTCGCAGGTGAGTTCATTTATGATCGCCCATTCCAATGGGGTTCAAAACGTACAGGACCTGACTTACACCGTGTTGGTGGACGTTACAGTGATGAGTGGCACCGTGCTCACTTATACAACCCGCGTGATGTTGTACCTGAGTCAATTATGCCTGGTTACCCTTGGTTGTTAGAAAATGATCTTGATGATGATTTAATTGTTGAGAAGATGACAACTTTAAAAAATGTCTTTGGTCATCCTTACACTGATGAACAAATTGCAAATGCAACTAAAGATTTAGAAGGTAAGAAAGAAATGGATGCAATGATTGCTTACTTACAATCTTTAGGCACTGCAATTAAAACACGGAGATAAACATTGCTTGATTTTATTGTAGAATTTCAAGCGGTTTGGACCATTGTCGTTATGGTCGTATTCATCGGCATCATCGTCTGGGCATACAGTAGCAAACGTAAAGATTCGTTTGATAAAACCGCCCAGTCTGTACTTGATGATGATGATGACACGACAAAAGGGTCAACCAAGGAGAATTAAATAATTATGTTTACATTTGAAGCGGGATTTTTTGAAAGTACGTTTTGGGATTGGTTTATTACCATCCTAACATTAGGAGGCATTTTAGGTGTTTACCTTTTAATTATATGGGTCAACACTGATCGTCCTAAAGATGATGAAGATGTTGAAACCATGGGGCACACATGGGATGGAGACTTACAAGAGTTTAATAACCCATTACCAATGTGGTGGTTAAATATGTTTTACCTCACCATGATTTTTGGTGTGGTGTATTTAGTCCTTTACCCTGGTTTAGGTTCTTTTAAAGGATTGTTTGGTTGGTCACAAGTGGCACAATATGAGCAAGAGATTGATACTGCAAAAAGTAAATTTGATCCCATTTACAACCAGTATAAAAACCAACCTTTAGAAGAGTTAGTCAACAATGAAGGCGCGTTAAAAATTGGTCAACGCTTATTCATGACTTACTGTACTGTCTGTCACGGCTCTGATGCAAAAGGAACACGTGGCTACCCTAACTTAGCTGATAATGATTGGTTATATGGTGGTACACCTGAAAACATTAAAGCGTCTATCATGACAGGTCGTAATGGGGTAATGCCTGCTGCTGAAACCAATGGTTTAGCACCAGAAGATATTCCTAATGTTGTCCAATACGTATTAAGCTTAAGTGGTCGTGAAGGGGTTGATGAAGCGGCAGCAGCAAAAGGTAAAGAGAAATTTGCTGTATGTTCTGCTTGCCACTTACCAACAGGAAAAGGAAACCACATGTTAGGTGCACCTAACTTAACCGATGATATTTGGTTATATGGTGGTTCTCCAGCACGTATCACTGAAACCTTAACTCAAGGTCGTTTAGGGCAAATGCCTGCACACGGCGAGTTTTTAGGTGAAGCAAAAGTACATTTAGTTGCCGCTTACATTTACAGCTTATCTAACAAAGAGAAAGCTGTAGAGCCTGAAAAAACAGCAGCAGCTGAGTAAAAAATTACATTTATAATCCATTAATGTAATCACTAAAAAGGGCACTTCTCACAAGGAAGTGCCCTTTTTTTATGTTTATCAAAACTAAAAAGCTTAAAGTTTATCTAAAAAAACACATGTTACTTTTTCCAACAGCGTAAAAGTATACAATATAAAAATGATTTATATAGTATTTCAAAATGAATATACTATATATAGAAAATAATTAATGAAAAGCATCATAGCAAAGATTTTAAAGAATGTGTTGTTAAAAACTATAAACAGGGTATATCACCGTCAGGAGGGTTTATAAAGCTAGAAAAATTGATGATAAATTACTTTTGAAGTATGTAAAAGAGTATCCAGATGCAACACTAAAAAAATAACAGAAGAATTTTCTGTTTGCTTTCAAATTATTTAGACAAGACTAAAGCGTTTAAAAGTAACACGTAAAAAATACTTCTACATAGAAAAAGATGGGAAAAAAGAGAATCTTTTAGAAACAAGAGAGCTAAAATTAATTCTAATAGATTGATATATATATAGATAAAACTGGTTTTGATGAAAAACTAAAAAGGGATTATGCAAGAGTACTATGAGGCGAGCAAATTGTTGTTGATTTAAAGGGTATACAAAAACAGCATTATTTAATAAATAGTTAAAAGAATTTTTACTTCCTATTATTCCTAAAAAAAGCGTTATTGCGATGGGTAATGCTCCTTTTCATAAAATCAAAAGAAATACGAGAATTGATTGAAAACTCAGGGCATGAGTTACTATTCTTACCTCCTGATTATAATTCTATTGAGAATTATTGGGCAGTACTAAAATTAAAAAAATTCTTCCAGATACTAAAGATATTTCAAGTACTGAAGAAGAAGCCATAAAACGTGGATGCTGTAAAATGACATTAGATGTGCTAGAGGGAAATAAAGCAGCACAGCATGTCTATCTAAAAAAAGGTTTTGGAGTGTATGAGGTTAAACCTGATATAGGAAAAGCCTGCTTTTGGCAAAAATGGCTATAACCTATAAATAGGCTTTATTAACTGATTTAATGAGGTTGGATTTCGTGTAAATGTCGCTCTACAGAGAGCCATGCACCAATAATACCTAGTACTACACCAATGAGTAATAATAAGCTGCCTGATTGCCAAGTTAAGGTGATAAGTTCAAAGGGGGCATAATATAAACGGGAAAGTTGCTTAATTGGTTGTTCTAATAACCAAAAAGATAAATTAACTAATAGCCATGCAAAAATAGCCCCTGATAAGCCATATAATAAGCCTGTATATAAAAAGGGGCGACGAATAAAGCCATTTGTTGCACCAAATAGTTTATTCACTTCAATTTCTTCATGGCGACTGTAAATAGATAAGCGAATCGTATTGCCTACAATTAATAATACCGCTGCACACAATACGCTGGCTAATACAATAATACCACGTTGAATCACTTCTAAAATAGCAAATAAACGTTGCAACCAATGGATATCAAATTGAGCAATATCAACCTCAGGTAAAGCTTCTAATTCCCTTAACAGCCCATTATTTTTATCTAAATTAGCATCAATATTAATGGGTTGCAAAACTAATACAGCAGGCAAAGGGTTTGTATCTAAGGCATCCAGCGCATCTGCAAAACCTGATAATTCACGATACTCATTAAGTGCTTCTTCACGTGTGATCACACGCATTGATTGAATATCATCACGGTTTAATAATTGTTCAGACAAAGAATGTGCCACCTCATCAGTCACATTGACATCTAAAAATAATGAAATTTGTAGCGTTCCGCCCCAATTTGCACTTAAATTATGTGCATTTTCCAATAACACCAGCAAACCTGTAGGCAAAGCTAAAGTAATACCAATCACCGCTGCAGTCATTAAATTTGTAATAGGGGTACGAAAAAATTGCTTAATACTAGCAAGAAAAACATAGACATGATGCATCAACCACGCATCACCTTTTTTAACTTGGCTACGTGGAACAACCCGTGAAGGAGGGGGAGTAGAATGGTTTCTAGAAGGTGTTGATCGTTTCATTTACATTTAAGGATGTGGATAGGTGTCATCAATTAGCTGCCCCTGCTGTAATACCAACGTACGTTGCCCCATACTTTTAATCAGATTTAAAGCATGAGAAGCAATTAGTACCGTTACACCTACTTGGTTAAATTCAGCAAATAATTGCATGATCTCATGAGCCAGTTTTGGATCAAGGTTTCCTGTGGGTTCATCAGCCAATAAAATAGGCGGTTTATTGACCACTGCCCGCGCAATCCCCACCCGCTGCTGTTGACCACTGGATAAAGTAATCGGTAATTGCTTTTCTTTCTTTAATAATCCTACCTTATCTAAAGCAGCGCGTACACGACGGCGCACATCTTGCGGACGATAACCTGCAATGACTAAAGGTAAGGCAACATTATCAAACACACTGCGATCAAAAAGGAGTTTATGTTCTTGAAAAATAAAGCCCACATCACGGCGTAAATAAGGAATACGTTGAGAAGGTAAACGCCCTAAATGTTGCCCATGTACAACAATTTGCCCACCTGTATTACGTTCAATTAAAGGGATAAGGCGTAATAATGTACTTTTCCCTGCACCAGAGTGCCCTGTTAAAAACGCCATCTCTCCACGGTTAAGGTGGAAACTGACTTTTTTTAACGCCTCCTGTCCTGTGGTATAGCGTTTACTTACGTCGGTAAAAATAATCATGCTTGCATTGGGTACATCAATTCTTTATTTCATTTTTGATTAGTTTATCAATTAATAGGCGATTTTCCTACTATTGAAATCATATTGATGATTTATACGTTAACAACTAGTATGTTTGGATTATTTTAACCAATGACTTAAGTCATGATCTAAATAGTTAGATAAGCTTTTTATTTTTGGAAAATATAAATCATTGAGTATTAAACGCAAACTAGGGCGTAAAGGATAGCCTGAACCAGAAAATACTCGGTGATTTAATTGAGAAGAGGCTAATGCAGAGAAAAAATTGGAATCAATATTTAAATGTGTACAACATTGAGAGAGGAGGTATTGAGGGTTCTTAGCAATATCATCATAGAATAATAATAATAATTGCTCTTCAGGAAATACACTACGCCATGTACGAATACAGGATTCATAATCCCCTCGTTGTAATGATCCTTGTGAATAAAAATGATCAATAAACCATTGTTCAGAGGTTTCATCAATTATTAATTCAGCACGTTTAAGTGCCATCAATGCAGATGACCATGCACGTTCAATAGGGTTACGCATTAAATAAATAAGATGTATATCAGGGTAATAGTGGTAAATTGTTTTAATATTTTCTTCAGGTAAAAAAGCATAAGCAGGTGTGATTTCTCCCTGCCTGTGATTTGTATCAGTAGCAGAAAAATGGGCTTGATACCATGCTAAGCCTTTATATTGATGATTCCAAAAATGGACTTCCTTACCTAAAGGAAAGTTAATCTCTGGGTGTTGGCTTAGCATCACCTGTAACCATGTTGTGCCTGCTTTTTGTGCCCCAATTCCTAAAAAATCTAACATGTGTTACCAAATTTGATCAATATTATCTAAAATAGCTAAAAATTTTTGCTGCTCACTTTCTAAGCTATGTTGTTTAAAAGTATGCTGAGCATTAGTGATTAAAGTATTGTGCTGAGTCTCTGGAAGCTGCAAAGCTTGTTGAACAGCATCAATAATAGCCTCTTCTGTGTAATCAGGGCGAAAACAATTGTAATCAGGTAAGCAAAAATCTCTATTACCCACACAATCAGGACAAATAACACAGGTTCCTAATCCCATGCCTTCTAATGCAGGCAGGAAAAAACCTTCTTTATCAAAAGGAAAGAAGAGAGTAATTTTTGCTTGAGAAAGTTGTTGCAAATAAATTTCTCGAGGCAAATAAGTTGTAATGGTTTGTATTGAAATATCAAACTGTGAAAAATAATCAGCAATTTTTTGAGCTAGATTTGGGTTCTTCATACCTGAAATAAGCAAATCAGTGGTTTTATTTGCTATTTTATATTGTGTAATATTACTAATATCTAAGCCATTTTCAATGGTATAAATAGGTCCATTAATTTTTTGTGTTGCAACCAAGGCATCAGTTATATTTTGACTTACACAAATACGTATCGCTTTATTTTGTAAAAATTGAAATCGTGGATCATTTGGTTCTGTATGACGCATACCTTGTATAAAATTAATAATAGGAGGTGATGTTTTTATAGCTTCTTGTGAAGAGGTTAGCACCTGCCAATCAAGTCCTGCTAAAAATAAAATATCTGCTTTATCAGGTTGCCATTGTGAAGTTATATATTGTTTATCATTTTTCCAAGGGTTTGTATTATCCCATTTACTTTGTGCGGAAAAAGAGATTTCAGGAGTATAATTAGGATGACTTAGTATATGTTTAAAGTAATGCCAAACTTTTAAATGCCCCCCTGTAAAACCACCAAAATCACGATAAAATAATACTTTTTTTTGTGATACAAAAAATGATTTTATTGTTTTAAATAAAGAAGTATTCATTACTTATCAAAAATTAGTATAGCCAAATTTTGCCGCTGTTTCAGCACAAGTTTCCTCAATAATATGCTTTTCTTCTATTGTTAATGCTGTACGATTTTTCCTTGCTTGGGAAGGTTCAACTGGTTGAGTTAAAGTTATTGTATTGTGTGACATAAAAGAGAAGACAGTGTTTAACATCTCTACAGGATTTTTCACTGTATTTTCATAAGGAAGAATATGTACACTTTCTTTATGCTTAAATAACCATTCCGCTAAATAATTCCATAATAAAGCCCGTTTTTTAAAAAGATTTTCTTCTTGATAGATGGTCTCTAAAGTTTGTTTTTGCCATGAAGATAAAAAAGGATCGTATAAGTTACCTGTTGGAAATTTATCAACTGTTGCATGTTCTAAATGAGGAAAAGTGGATTTCCATGACACAATAGTATCTAAAGGGTGGCGAATACAGGCAATAAATAAGGCATGAGGTAAGATAGTTTGCAACTGTGGTAATCGTGCCATATAACCTAGTGTATTTTTTGTACAAATAGTAAAATTATCACTGCTTACATTGGGGTGATATAATTCATATTGGTTAATAATTTTAGTATCTTCTATCACTTGCCCATTATGTAACTTATTTTCAATAGGCTGGTTATTTATAATATTTTGTCGTAACTCATTATGAAGCTCTTTTATTTGTTGTGGATACTCATCAGCAAGACGTTTAAATAATGCTTTAGGTTCATTAATGACTACACAATCTTTTACTGTATGTAATAAACGACATAAGTAGCTGGTACCACTACGCGGTAGCCCTGTAATGATAATATCTGTTTTTTTCTCATTCATAGGTTAAGGCTTAAGAATAATGACATTTTAGAGAGTGGGTAGCAATAAAAAAGGGTAGCTTTTACACTACCCTTTTTAAGTATTACATGAGATTAATCAGTAATGACTAGTCACCACATAATGTAGGTGTTGTGCAAGCACTATCACTAAAGTTGGTTAATACACCACTTGGTGAACGAATTAAAGACATCACACGTAAGCCTTCAAACTCTGCATCCACTTGTAACCAAGCACGACCAGGCCATGCATCAACAATACCTAGTGCTGTAGCAATCTCAGATTGTTTAAGGATTGTTACTGCATTAGGAGCTAAACTAGCAACTAATGTACCTGTACCAAGTACTTTACCTGCATCAGTATTGTTACCATCAGTACTCCCTTGAGAGTAAAGTGTACCTAATACCTTGCCAGTTACGTTACTGATATTGTAAATACGAACAAATAAGTTATCAGCAGCAGTGGTTTTTGGTACGATTAATACTTTTGCACCACTACCATTTTTGTCGATTAACGCTAAGTTAGGGTTATCAAGTGCTGCATCTAATGCAAAGCTATTTTTAGCAATAGCATTGACAGAAGCAGTGATTTGCCCTTTTTCTAATGCAGTAGTTCCATTGATAGTTAAACAAACATTAACACCTGCTGTTGCTTGCGCTGCATTAATAGGTTGAAATGTAACAGTAGTACCTGATACAGTTCCACTAGCTACATTAGCTGCATTACAAGTTCCTGCTGCAGTATGTGTTAAGAAAAATTTATTCCCTGACGCAGTACCAACAGAGGCAACTGTTGTACCAGCAACTTTAATCATTGCAGCACTAAACGTAGTGCCATCAACAATAAGTTGAGATCCAGCTGTATTGATCCCTGAAGCACCTGGTAAACCATCAAATTCGACACGCCCTAAATAGGCTGTTTTAGCTTTAGTTTGTGCAGCACTAACAAATTCACGTGAGGACTTACTGACATCAATTTTGATATCTTGAGTGGGCACACCAAAAATAGAACCTAAAGTACGATTAAAGGTAACAAGTTGCCCTTTATAGGATTTGCTTGCAGCTACACCAGCATCAAGAAATTCTAATTTTGCAGAAACACTTTGGTCATGTTTTCCACTAACAGTTAAACCACCATAAGCTGATACTGTACACCCAGAACCGTTTAAGGTGCCACTTGCTAGTTGAAATGTTACAGCGGCTGCACCAGCTCCACCAACAGTTAAGCTACCTGCTTTAAAACCTGCATTATATTTACATTGTATTTCAGGGGCAGCTAAGAATTTGGCTCCATTAAGTAAATTAACTTTAACGAAAGCAGGGTTAGCACCTGTAATTTGGATTCCTACAGGTGTAGGCATAGTTAAATTTTCAGTAGTACCTGTAATTGCAAACTTAGTTCCTGAGCTAGAAACAGGCACTTCTTTAGCAAATTTTAATGGTGTTGAAGTCCCTGCTTCTGATAATGCGATAGCAGCACTTGCAGCACCAGGTGCAAGTAAAGCAGCACTGATTGCTAAAGCCAAAGTAGTATTTTTTTTCATCATACATTCCTAAATTCTATGTCTAACGTATTTAAAGGATGGCGTTTAGTTACGACCTGCATTACTCATATTAACGAGCGTACCTGTTCCATCACGCAAGGTTGCCATCACTTTAAAGTTAGAGCTATCTGCTTCAACTTTTAACCAAGCACGTCCTGTCCATGTTACATTGCCTAATGCAGCAGCTAATGTATCACTACTTAAAACTTCTACGTCATTTGCAGGTAGTGATGCAAAGAGCTCACCTGTAGCGACTTGAGTACCAGCTTGATCGTAAAGTGTACCCGCAATACGTACAGGTTGGTTAGTTGGGTTATAGAAACGAATAAAGGCTTTTTCTACACCATTTGGTTTAGGAATATTGAGTACACGAATCGTTGTACCATTTTTCACTACATTAACAAGGTTGTTTGAGCCAAATGGGCTAGAGTTACCTACCCAATTAGTTTGGTTGATCACTTCAATTGCTGCTGTGATTTGTCCTTGTTCTACTGATTTAGTACCATCTACTTCTAGACATACAGCATACCCAACTGATAAAGCTGTTGCTTTAATACCGCTAAATGTAATAGTGGTACTGTTGTTTGGTGTCGCTTGAACCCCTTTAACATTACATGCCGCAGTGGCAATTGTTGACCCTGTAGCTTGTAAGTATACATTGGAAGCAGCCGCTAATGCAGCACCATCAATAGTGATTTTTGCAGATTTAATAATATGCCCAGCTGTAACCGTTTCGCCTACAATACCCACTGCCCCACTAGCTTTGTATTTAACAAAACCTAAGTAAGCTGTTTTAATGGTTGCATTGGCAGGCTTGGTAGAAGTAGTAAATTCTTTGGAAGATTTACGCACATCAGCTGTGACCTGAGCATCCCCTTTACCAAAGGTTGCAAAAGCAGCGGTGACAAACTGGAATAATTTACCTTTGTATGCAGTTTCTTTTTGAATTAAACCATCTTGATAACGTACTAAAGCAGAGACTTCAATATCTGTTTGTGCACCAACGCTGTATCCAGAGACATCTAATACACATGCTGCAGCTGAAGTTGTAGTTGCAGTAATAGTTTTACCACTTGCTAAAGAAAAAGAAACATCTGTCGCACCTGAGCCCCCTTGTTGGAATGCGCCAGAAATTGCCCCACCTCCTAAACATGTTAATGTAGGTGTTTTCCAGAATTTAGCCCCGCCTAATAAACTAACCTTAACAAATAGTTTATTATTAGCATTAATTGCATAGTTAGGGATCGTTAAAAATGTAGCATTAAATGCACCAGCATTGCTGGCACTTTCAACAATAGTGCCATTGGCTTCTAAGTTACGCTCTTTTGCTACTTTAATAGGTGCTGCAGAGTTAGAGTTATTAATAAATACTCCAGCCTGTGATCCAGCAGCGAAACCTAAGGTTGCAGCAACTGCTACACCTAGGGTGGTTTTTTTAAAATTCATACGTGCTTACTCCACTAAGTTTTAACCATTAACAGTTAGGTATTAGATTAATGTTATCATAAATCCTGAAAAAACCCACCGTATTATGATAACAGTCTAAATCATTTTTATTAGATTAGTAAAGTACTTTTAATATACTTGTGATACTTGCAGTACTTATTCTATTAAAGACGATAAAATGAAAAAAATTTACTCTAGCTCATCAAGTTCTTTTGGCCATTCTAGTTGATCTAATGTTTGAATGACTTGAATAAGCCCTTGTTGATAAGCAATTTGGGCTTCTTTATGATTTTTGGTGAAAATTAAAACACGATACCATTCTGTCATCAGGTCATGAATTAACTTTGCATAGGCTTCAATACGCCCATCACCTTGTTCTAAAGAAGTACAGGCAACTGAAATATCTCGCCATGATTTATCTAGTGCTTCAGTAAATATTTTCCAATCAAATTTCTTTGCTTTCATTGTCTCTTTTAATGAAGCTTTCATTGTATCGAGCACTTCTTCACCTGGTGTACTATATTTGATCCAGACATCAGCATACTCTATAACAAAGGAGCTTTTAAAAGAGTGTAGATCAGATTCTTTTTGATCGTAAGGTTCTAGTATTAAATCTTTAGTATAAGCAGGTGTCGTCCCTTTTATTTCCACCCCATCAGAAACATTAATTATTTTACTTTGAGGTAAAAGCGTTAAAGCAGCTTCCACTGTTTCAAGTGCAGAATTAAAGTAAGACTGTGTATACATTTGCCCTGCTTTATCTTTAAAGTTTGCAGGAGCAACGATAGATTCTGCATTCCTACTTGGTTCTGGTTTTTCTTTACCTTGGTTTGCCCAATATTCCCCTGTGTGATCTTTTGTACTATCACGATAACCTAAATCTAAGCCAACAAAATATAATTCTTTAGGTTGTGCATATAAACCTGCTATAGCCACCATGAGGTTACCAGTTGTGGGGTGGGTATGAAATAAAGGGGTATCAAATTTAACGGGGTTTGCTTTATTTACATCATTTACCAAATAAATTTCTTTAAATTTAGCTAAAGATTCAGGTTTTGCTTTAAAGTAAGAGACTAAAGGAATATCAAAGTTTAGCTCTAGACGTTCAATAAGTTCTTCATCAAGCTCAGTATCAAGACTGCACTGGAAATCAGGAGAAATACCATGCTTATTTAATGTTCTCATGGCAGAGTGAGCGGCAAATATAATAAGCTTATCTTGGTTTTCTTTTAGCCAATCTAAATCATTATCTAATGAAGGACCACTGGCAACGATTGCAATACGGCTATTTTCAGATAATTTAGGGCGTTTATAGTTAATCGGTGCTTTATTTTTTAAATTTTGAGCACCGTAACATAAGTTACGCACTTCCCGATCAAAGGGAACAAAAATTTCAGTTAATGCCCGCCATTTTAAGTTAAATTTAGCAATCAACTCATCAAATTCTTGTGATGGGTAAGCTGGAAGAATACGTAACCATGCTGTTGCCGTAATAAAAGCATGTCCCATTAAAAGTTCGGGAGGGTTATCAGGCATATTAGGTCCTACATGCATGATAAGTCGATCAAAACGTTTTTCAACTGCTGAATAATCTAAGAAAAAACAAGATAAACCAAAACGGTAGACATCTGGTTCAATAAGAAAGATATCTCTAATTTCTGTATTTTTTAAGTATTGAGCAATATGTAACCCAGTAAAGATACCTAAGAAAACGGTTACACCTGAATAGCGTTTTCCATCATTCATTCTAGGCAAGCTTACCATTCCTTTATCAAAACGTTGAGGAATATGGGGAAGCTCTTTATATGTATGTTCTAAAAAATTAATTAATAACTTTCCATGTTCAATAGTCGGTATATATTGATGCACGACCTCTAGTTTATCGATCCACCCTGTATGATGAGGGGCACTAAAATCCATCAAATACTCATGAAATCGCCCTGGTGGATGACAAGGTTCACCTGTTGTTTGATCAATAATCTCTAAAAAATCTTCTGTAATACGGATTTCATAATTCCCTGTACCTGATTGCTCAATAAATTCACCAAGTTCAGGATTGCGTTGTTTAAAAAATTTAATATTTTTTTTCTGCATCTCAAAAACCATTTTTAAACGTTTTTTGGGATGGGCTTTGACTAATTTATCAACAATATTAAAACTCATGGGAATTCCGTATCACTCTTTTTATTATTTTTCTTCTAATAAAAACTGGCAAATTTTTAAATCAAGTTCAGTATCAATATCAAATGATCGAGCAGCGGGCATTTGATAAGCTAATGTATCAGGCTGAATAAAATTTTCATCTTTAAATAAAGATTCAATTTTGGCTAAATAAATAGCCCCATTTAGAACCACCATATCAGGCAAATCCTGACGACGGGTGACTAATTTTTCTTGTAATGGTTTTAATGTATTCTCTTTGAGATAAAAGCTCCAGTAAGGGTGTTTACTGGGGGTGGTCACACTCACACAATAACTAGCTTGATGCTTAAAGCATAATTCTATACTGTTATCAATATCTTCTACATTACGTAAAGGGGATGTAGGCTGCAAGATCATAACATAATCATACTGCTCTTTTAATACATTGAGTGCATGTAAAATGGGAAGAATACCTGCAGTATCATCTTTTGCTAGGTGTTTAGGGCGTATAAAAGGCACATCACAGCCTAGAGATTTTGCAATAGTGATAATTTCATTATCTTCACTACTTAATATACAACGATCTAAATATTTTGATTGGTGTGCCGCATCAATGGTCCATTGAATTAATGGCTTTCCTGCTACACTACGAATATTTTTTCGTTTTACCCCTTTGGAGCCACCACGGGCAGGGATAATTGCAATTATACGTTTTTTTTCGTACATAGTTTCTTTTTCACTATGGCAGGAATACCTGCTACAAGCGTGTTATCAGGAATATCATGTGTAACCACTGCACCTGCAGCAACTACCGCACCCTTTCCTACTTTAATACCTTGAATGAGTGTACTGCCTGCACCAATATGATTATACCCTGCTAATGTACAGCCACCACAAATGGTTGCACCTGTGGCAATATGAGAATGTTCACCAATATAACAATCATGTTCAATAATAACACCTGTATTAACCAATACATTATCAGCAAGATACACATCATTATTGATGACTGCTGTACATCCTATTTGGCAGCCACTACTAATGGTTGCTGAATCACTAATATATGTTTTTGGGTGTATTATAGGAGGGAATACATAGCCTTTTTGAGTAAAAAAAAGGTAAGGCTCTGTTCTTATTACAACACTTTGTGTTGACCCTAAACCGTTTGCTAATAATACTGTGTTTGTTGCATGATGTAAAATAGATGTATCATCGCCTAAAGTAGGGATGTTATTATATATTTTCCCTATTTTACTTTTATCACTATCAGTAAACCCTAGTATTTCATAGGAACACTTTTTAAGGGTATGTGATACAACATGTGCATGCCCTCCTGCTCCTATAATAATAAACGGTAAATCCATTGTTAATTGTCTAAGTTTTTATTTAAAAAAATGATATCGTCAGTTTTATACGATTTTGTAGCAATTTTTCCTATTATTTCCCAATAGCTATGGGGAGATACTCCAGCCTCTGGACGCTTGGTAGTGAGGTTATCAGCAGTAAATAACTCACCTTTACTTATATTTTTTTTGGCTACAAGGCTTTTTCTAGCACAATGCCGATTTTTTTGTTCTGATAAGGTGGGTATTTTTTGTGGTTGACCTAATGCTTGTTCAACCTGACGAATAGATTTGACCATATCTACCAGTTCTTCAGGTGATAAAGAGGCACTGTGATCAGGGCCTGACATATTTTTATCTAATGTAATATGTTTTTCAATAATTTTAGCCCCTAATGCAACTGCTGCAATAGGTATTGTAATGCCTTCTGTATGATCTGAAAATCCAATTGGTAACCCAAAAATTTGAGCTAAAGAGTTGATCACCTGTAGATTAATTTCATTAAAGGGGGCAGGATACTCTGTAGTGCAATGTAAGAGTGATACTTTATGATGTAATGCCGCTTGCCCCTGAGCGGATATATAGGTTTGATAACATTGCTCTAATGAAGTAGGTGTTATCGAAGGGTAAATATAACCAAAGGAAAGTACTGCAAGTGCTTGTTCTATCTCTGCTATGGTTGCCATACCTGTAGAAAGTATCATGGGCTTTTGAGTTTGTGCACAAGCAAGTAATAAGGGGCTATTAGTTATCTCACCAGAACCTAATTTGATTGTAGGAATTTTTAATTCAATCAGAAGTTGAAGGCTATCTAAATCAAAAGGACTGGATAAAAATTGAATACCAGATTCTTTGCAATAATTAATCAATACTTCATGTGAGTGTTGATCAAGTTCTAAGCGTTTTAACATCGTAAACTGAGATTCTTCAGCATCCGTTGTTTTTTGTTGATAGGTTGCTTTTTCCGCTGCAACACTGACAAGGTTTTCTGTTTTAAATGTTTGAAATTTAACCGCATCAGCCCCTGCTTTCACAGCAATATCAACTAATTTTAGTGCGTTGTCTAAATTGCCGTTATGGTTAACACCCGCTTCAGCAATAATATAAGTATGAGGCATAATATGTACAGTTAGAAATTTTGGTTAAACTCATTATTTGCACGCTCTAAATCAGCCATTTGACCAATATCAATCCAATATTCTCGAATAGGAAAAACACTGCATTCTTGTTGTTGTACAATTAATTGTTGAAAGAGGGTCGGCATATCAAAAAATTCTTTTTGAGGAATTAATGATAATACTTGCGGTTGTAAAACATAAATCCCCGCATTAACAAAAAAACGGTTAATGGGCTTTTCTTGAATATCAACAATACGTTGCCCATCTATTTTAACGACCCCATAAGGTACTTGAAAGTCGTACTCACGTACACACATAGTTGCTTGTGCATTATGTTCAGTGTGAAAGTTAAGTAAACGCTGATAATCAACTTTTGTTAATAAATCCCCATTCATTACGATTAAAGGCGTATCAGGTGTATGAGGGAGTAACGTTAAGGCTCCTGCAGTACCTAAACGTTCGTATTCATGCAAATAGTTAATAGATACATTTAAATGGCTGCCATCTTTAAAAAAATCTTTAATCATATCTGCTTTATAATTTACAGAGAGATAAAAATTACTGAATCCTTGATCACGAAAATTTTCGATAATAGTTTGTAAAACAGGTTTTTCACCCACTTTTAATAAAGGTTTTGGGCAATTTTCAGTTAATGGGCGTAACCGTGTGCCTAAGCCGCCTGCCATTAATACAATTGTATTATCTTTCTTCTCAGGTTGAACCAGTGACTCTAAAACAACTAAATCTACAACTTGCTTTTTGTCATTAATAACAGGAATACGACTTTTTTGAGTTTGTCGCATTAACTGCAAAATATACTGCCGACTGACCTCTTCTGTAACAGTGACAGGTGAGGGGTACATAATCTGACAAACAGGTTCATCTAATTGAATATTATTTAAAATAGCACGACGAATATCACCATCAGTTACAGTACCTAGCAATTGATTACTTTTATCCGTCACTAATGCTATTTGCAGTGTACTGGTATCAATGGTTTGAATTGTTTCTCTGATAGAAGTTTCAGGAGAAACAAGAGTATGTTGCCATTTTTTCATGAATTTCTAATTGATATCGTGGAATTTTTTTAGTGTCAATTGGTGAAAATCTATTTTTTTCAACTGTTTGATAATTTTTTTTGCCGTATTCCCTTCACCATATAATGAAGGTGTATTTTGTATTTTTTGCTTAAACTTATTTGAAAGTGATTTCTTTATTGCTTTAGTAATTGATACTGCATTCACTTCACAATGAATAATAGAAGCTGCTGAAATTCGCCCTTTTTGACGATCTCCAATATTAATCGTTGGTTTTTTCATAAAAGGTACTTCAATAATACCACTAGATGAATTTCCTATCACCACATCTACATATTTTAATAAACTTAAATAACGTAACTGCCCTAATGATTTAGTAATGTAAATATCATTAGGATGATTATTTGCAAATTTTTCTAATGCATGATTAATTAACCGCCCTCCTGCATCAGCATTTGCATGAGTAATAATTATTTTTGCTTGTCCAATAAAATTGTGTAGGGCTATTATAAGTTCTGTTATTTCAGTTTGAATACTGTCAGGGTATAGTGTTGTAGGATGATAAGTAATTAAAAATATTTTTTTATCTAATGTAAATTGTAAACTAGTTTCTAGTTCAATACGTGAGAATAAAGGGAGTTGCTTGATATTATCTAAACCTAATGCCCCCACATTAAATACATATTGAGGCTGTTCACCTAATTGAATAATGCGTTTTTTATACTCTTTAGTGGCAGCAAAATGTAGATGGGACATTTTTGTAATGCTATGACGAATTGCCTCATCAATTGCCCCTTCTGTTGTTTCTCCTCCATGAATATGAGCTACAGGAATATTGAGCATAAGTGCTGTTTGTGTAGCGGCTAATATTTCATAACGATCACCTAGAACAACAATAATATCAGGAGTTAAGTGTGATAATAGTTCAGAAAAACTAATAATTCCTACCCCAACTGATTTTGCAACCCCTATTTGAGTATCACTAGATAAAAGCATTTCTACTTTTCCAGTAATATTAAATCCATCATTCTCTATTGCATTAATGGTTAGCCCAAACTCTGGAGATAAATGCATTCCTGTTGCAATAAGCTGTAATGAAAAATTTTTATCTGATTTAAGCAGTGTTAATAGAGGTAATAACAAGCCATACTCTGCACGGCTGCCCGTAATGACTGCAATTTTTTTGTTTTTCATATTATTTATTACATCACACTACTTGGGATATTAATAATACATTTCTCAAGTAACAATGCAGTATCTAATGACATACTTGGACACTCTTTATACATAGGTAATTTATTTTGTAATGTCCAAATAGGGCGTGTCATAATCCCTTGCTCATTAGTTATTTTTAATATTTTATCACGCAACATTAAATTATTGGAATCTAAACAGAGCGCATTAAGCCAATAGTTACTTTTTGTATTCTTAGGTTCAATAATACAACTCACCCCTTTTATATCTTTAAAAGCGTGTTGGTAAGTATCAGCTAACTGTCTTTTTTTAACTAAAAAATCATCTAATTGTTCAAGTTGGGCACACCCTAATGCTGCATTAATATTAGGAAGGCGGTAATTATAGGCCACTTCATCATGGTTAAACTCCCAACTATGTGGTACTTTTGCTGTAGTGGTTAGATGTTTTACCCGTTGGGCTAACTTTGTATCATTAGTCAGTATTGCACCACCCCCACCAGTAGTAATCACTTTGTTGCCATTAAAACTGAGCGTAGATAATAGACCATGATGCCCAACATGCTGCCCTTTATAATAAGAACCTAACGCCTCTGCAGCATCTTCTATTAAGGTAATATTATATTTTTGGCAAATAGCTAAAATTTCATCAAGCTCTACAGGGTGTCCAAATACATGCATAATAATCAATGCACGAATAGGGCGTTGTGTATGCTTGTTATAACACACACCTTGCTTTATTTCTGTGATATCAGCCAAATAATCAGCTAGCTTTTTAGCATCAACCCCTAAAGTATGTTGATTACTATCAACAAAATGAGGGATTGCTTGACAGTAACTAATAGAATTTGTTGTGGCGACAAAGGTTAATGCAGGGGTTAATACCTCTTCTCCTGCTTGCACGCCCGCAACATGTAAACACATATGCAAGGCAGCTGTACCATTAACAGTTGCCACAGTATGTTTTACATGTGTGAAATCAGAAATATCTTGTTCAAAACGATCAACAAATTTTCCGACAGAAGATACCCATGTGGTATCAATACATTCTTTTACATATGCCCACTCATTCCCTTGAAATATTGGGGCATGTAAAGGTAGAAAATCTTGCTCATATCGAGATAAGCATGTTTTTAGTACATTAAAAATACTATCTTCTATATTAATCATTCTGTAAAAAAATCTGTTATTTTATTCACAACAAAAGAAATATCTTTATTTGTCATTTTGTAAAACAATGGTAATCGTAATAAACAATCAGCGACCTTATCTGTAATATCCATATTATTTGATATACGCCCATATTGTTGACCTGCAGGAGAACTATGTAAAGGGATATAATGAAAAACAGTATGTATATTATAGTCTTTTAAGTATGAAATTAAACGTTGACGTATTTCTAAGTTAGGTAGAATTATATAAAAAATATGTCCATTATTATCTAATGTTTGTGGACGTTGTATATAATTTTGTGATTCAAGGTTACAAAACTGATTATAATAAGTTTGCCATAAATTTTTTCTGATAGAAATAATATGTTCTGCATGTTCCAATTGGGCATATAAAAAAGCAGCCACTAGTTCACTTGGAAGATAGGAGGAACCAATATCGACCCATGTATATTTATTTCTTTCACCACGAAAAAATTGCCCCCTATTTGTCCCCTTTTCACGAATAATTTCAGCGCGTTGAATAAATTCTTTATCATTAATAAGTAATGCCCCACCTTCTCCACTAATAATATTCTTAGTTTCATGGAAGCTTAAGCAGCCTAAATGTCCAATAGTTCCTAAATACTTCCCATTTGTTTGACTTAAAATAGCTTGGGCTGCATCCTCAATTACAAATAAATTATATTTTTCAGCAATACTCATAATTGCTTTCATATTACAGCTTACACCTGCATAATGAACAGGTATAATCGCTTTTGTTTTGGGGGTAATCGCTGCTTCTATGAGCTTCTCATCTATATTGAGTGTATCTTTTCTGATATCGATAAAGACAGGGGTAGCCCCTCTTAAAACAAATGCATTAGCTGTTGAGACAAATGTATAAGAAGGTAAAATAACTTCATCACCTGCTTTAATGTCACATAAAATAGCAGCCATTTCTAAAGCAGCAGTACAGGAGTGAGTTAAGAATACTTTATTGCATTGAAGTTTCTGCTCTAGTAGCTGGTGGCATTTTTTAGTAAATTTCCCATCCCCAGAAAGATGCATTTTTATCACGGCTTCTGCAATATAGAATAACTCTTTACCGACAATGAAAGGTTTATTAAAAGGAAGCATAGATATTTATATCTTTTTAATTATTTGAACGCCAACCCCAAATATAATGTGATGCATCAGGACCACAATTAAATAAAATATCAAGTATTGATACATTATGGTAAAAAGGTGTATGCAGTTGATTATATTTTGGATAGTTAGAATAGTCTTTATATGTTAATTTTATATTTAGTTCAGAAAATACACTTTCTTCAATATAAGATTGGGCATTGATACCTGATACATATTCTTCTGCTTTCACATATTGCAATAAATTCAAAAGCTTATCTAGCTTTTTTCCATCTAAATGGTAGTTTTTTGAATTATCAAAAGTTGTTGTTATTCCTAAAAACTCAGTTGAAATATATTTAATAATAAACTGGTTTAAATCAGATAAATTATGCCATTTATGACCAATATATAGTTCTTCAAAAAAATCTTGATATTTTTTAAAAAATGGTGCTTTACTATAGTTTTGTTGTAAGCTTTTCCAATGCTTTTTTTGCCAATATTTAGTGGGAATATTTACATCTGCAATAGTTCGATCTATATTTTCTCCAACAGGAATTGTTAACCATTCTAAACCTTGATGGGTTTTAATTTGATTTCTATTACGCCAATCATTTTTAGTATATTGCACATCATCATAAAATATAAACAAATCAACATCATTGATAATATCAAAATATCCTTTCCAAGGAATATAATTTGATTGTATTACAGCAACTTTCATAATAAACTTTTACCTATTAATACAAATTCCTTGTTTAATATGATTTTTTTCAAGCTTTCTTGCAGGGTTACCAGAATATCTATAGCAATTTTCTGTATCTATAAATAAGGTTGAGCCTGCCACTAGAAATGTTTCATCTTCTATGTTTAATTGATCAATCATGGTGCTTCGTGTACCAAAGAAACATAAATCTCCAATTGTAGAGTTGGCTCCTAATACAACTTTAGGTGCTATATAGTTGTGATTGCCAAGCTGTAATCCATGACACAATAATGTATCAGACCAAAAAATATTATTATCACCTATCACCACATTCGGTTCTATATGGGTAGCAGGTAATATGATATTATTATCACCTATCACTAAATCATTATAATATAGGGCTTTAGAGCTAATGAAATTAATTAACTTATAGCCTTTATTACGCGCACGATTAAACATTTTTTCACGGTTACGCATACATTTATAACCAATTGCAATAAGCATATCATAGTTTTGTGGTGGAAATATGCTATCAATATCCTCAAAAGGAATAATATTTGGTGTTTTAGTTGTATTGGTATATTTTTTATCTACAGTAAATGCTTCAACCTTGTAGTGGGAGTCAGTAGATAAATAAAAAGCTACCAGCTTTGCAAACTCTCCACTCCCATAAATAATAATGCCTTTTTTCATGGTATATTATTTGGTTAATATAAACCTTAAATATTTAAATGTGTGAGCAGATAAAGGCAAAATGTTTTGAAGATAACTATTGATATCATCAGCTGCTTGAAAGGATTGTTCATGCATAATACTACCTTGCCCTAAAAACCATTGATAAGATATTTCACAACTAGCAAAACCAATTTCTTTACAGCACTTTTCAAACTCTAAAGGGTCAATTCCTCCCAGAATAGATTTAGTATATTCTGCTTTATTGAACACCTCTTTATCAATATTAAACTCTTCTAGTACTTTATCATCTGTATGTAAAACTGAATTTACTTCTTTTTTTACAATAGCAGATAATTTATCTTGCTCTAAAGTAGGTTTTTTCTCTAAATCAACCATAGCCTGCCAAAATAGCTTATTTGGTTCTAGATCTATGTAGCAAGTACCATTTTCTTTTAAGACCCTAAATACTTCCTGTAATATTTTTCTATAGTCTTGTACATGATGTATAAAAGCATATGCTGTTACTAAGTCAAAATATTTATCATGAAATGGAAGGTTTTCAGCAGAGGAATTATGTAATGTAATATTACCATGAGATGTATCCACTCTATCTAACATAGCTTGTGTTACATCTACACCATGAATTTCTGGAAATAAGTCGTGAGATAAATTAATAATAAACCCTGTACCACACCCAATATCTAGCAATGATTTATATTGCTTAGTTTTTTGGATATTTTCTAAGACAGCACGCACTTTTTGTTGATTTTCAGGTCGAAAATGAGGCTCATTATTATATTTATCCGCCATAATAGTATGCACTGTAATATTAGCATCAATAATTTCTTGTAGTTTCTCTGTCATCTTGTCATTCTGCTATTTAAGTTAAAAGTAGATAATAAGTTACTCTTGGTTTGCTTTATATAGACGCTTCTCTTCAGGTAAAAAAAGCTCATCTAATGATGAGGGTAATCTTGTATCAAACCCAATAATACGTTTTGCTTGTTCTGAGAGGTTGTCTACAATTTCAGGTTTTATAAACCTAACCCAATCCATTCGTTGTTTCATATAAGGACGACAAGCATTTAATGTAAGAGAGTGACGCCAATTATTGGTATTATTCTTACCTGCTCTATGTACAAGACGAGCATTAAAAAGAACAAGTGTCCCTTTTTTGCATGTTAATTGAGTACAATTTTTTTCAAAAAAATCTTCTTTAGGTATGATATTTTTATGCTGTGAGGCAGAGAGTACTTTTGTTGCTCCATTTTCTTCTGTAAAGTCATCTAATGCCCAAATAACCCCCATATTGGTTATATAATCTTTAATAAAACGGGGACTATCCACATGGATACGGTGACCATAATTTATACCATGAGGGGGAAGTGATGATGTTGTAAATGCATACATAATCCAGTGCATACCCAAAAATGGAGTAAGCAATTGCTGCAAACGAGGATCTTCTAATAGTTGCCCAAATAGTATATTGTTATTAAGTAGGTCATGTATATGGTATTGATCTAATTGACTACGCTCAGAACTAGCTTTAGGTGAGTACTTTTCTAATTCACAAATGTAGAGTTCTTTTAGTAGCTTACAGTTTTCAACAGTTAAAAAATTTTCAACTACTGAGTAGCCTTTTGTTTCAATATTGTATATATGCTCATCTAATTCAAATTCAGAAAAAACAGGCATATCAACCAAATCAATCTCTTTATTTTTCATGCAATAAACTCTAGAATTGTATTGTATAAATTCGTATAAACCATGTTAGAGTATTTTTTTTGTATATTTAGCAAATTCTTCTCCTACAATTAATGGATTATGCATAAAACTCTGTACAAAATTCTTTCCTGCAACACCAACATCACTACGTAAACCATTGTTATTAATAAGTTTTTGTATGTGTTCAATATATTCATTTTTATCATATGCATATAAAAATAAATCTGTTGTTTTTTGGGAGGAAAAAATATCAATGAGCTTATTTTTATCAGAAAACTCTAATTTTCCAGATATAATATCATGTATTGTAGAATGTAAGTGTAAAGGGTTATCTGGAGTATGCATAAAGACACATGGTGTTTCAGCAAGCATTGCATCTGTTACAACAATACCTGTAGGATAAGGAAAACTTTCAATATGAATATCTAATAAGTGAGCATATACTTGTGTTGAAACCCACCCTTGGTATAAGCACTGCTTTAAAATACCTCGTTGCTTCATTTTTAGCTTTAAAGAAGCAATTTCTTTAGGATGAAACCATAAAAATGCAGTGGTTGGGTTACGCTTTAAGATAATTTCTAATGTATCTAAAAAATCATCATTATCAAGTTTGCTTGCGCGAGTCATGCAACCAATTAAAGTGGAGTACTGAGAAAATTTTTGTTTTCTTAGTTGGTTAGCTGCCATTAAATCTTTTGGCATTGTATTTAAATTTTCTAAATGTATGGTAGGCAAGGCATCCCATTGATATCCAGAGATAGTTCTACGACCAGGAGCCATAAAGGCACCAGTGAGGTAACCATCTAGTTCTGGAATATTATAATTATACCCCCCTCCCATAGACCATAAAACTTGTTTTGGTGCTAATCGAAATGCTGCTGCAAATGTAACTAAATATAAAGAGGTGTGTACATAATATAAAATATCTATTTTTTTTTGTGTAATCAGCTTATGCAAGACTGAAAAGCGTGTTATAAAATTATCACGGTTTATAGGACATCCTCTAATGGAAAGAAAATCAACAATATTTATTTTTTTTATAAAAGACAATTCTTTTAAAAGCAAAGTAAAATTTTCTACTTCTATAGTATTTTCAACACCTTCAAATGCATAAAAAGTAATGTTAAAGGCATTAGGGTGTGTTAAAGATAAACTGCTTAAAACATCAAAAACCACTTTGATTGGGGAGCATAAATTAAATTTAAAATCAATAAGGAAAGCAATATTAATAACCTCAGTAGGAGAGGCTTGCTTTTTAGGTACTATATAGCTTATTTCATCTGCATATGATTTAGCTGCTAATTTTATTTCATTTACATAAGTTGCCCAGCATAATTTATGCTGTTCTAATGTAATTGGTTGTTGTCCATAAGATAAATCTGTACATATAGCAAGTGAGTGAGCTACTTCAAAGTGTTTTTCTGCTATATAATGGGTTAATAGGGGAGAAATGAGATTTTCAAAAATCAGTTTATTCCAATTTCTTGATGATTGTATTGTAAATTTTAGTAAAAACAAAATATTCAAACTATGGCAGTATGTATTTATATATTTATTTTTACTACTTTTCCACGTAGATTCAATTTTTTGTAAAGAGAATATAAGCTCTTTTTCTAATCCATTATAATAATTTTCATCATAAAGAATTTTTAAGACAGGAAGATAAAATGCCAGTTGCATATAGTTTTTTTCCTGCTCAAGAAACTGGGCATTAAATTCTTTAGTTGCTTCAAATGGAGTGGTATATAGCATATTAATCAACATATGCATAATACAATATACATCATATTCAAAAATATTTTTTTCTTTGGGAGCCTGTAAATCAAGTTGCTTAAGTGTATTGAGTAATATTTGTTTATTTTTTATTTCCCAGCCATAATTTTTAAAAATTATAGGTAGCTTTAATATATTAATATCTAGTGTATTGAATTTTTTATCTGTAATAATCAAATAAATTTTTTCACACCATTTATCACATACAGCCTGCCACAATTCAGGATTCTTATAATAAAAATCTTTTAACTTATCTACTTGTAGCAATTTAATATTAGTGGAATATTGCTCAGGAGTTTTTGCTATATCAAGCAATTCATTATATTGTTTTATAAAATATTGACAAAATGCATATTCTTGCTCTGCAGTTATATCTGCTAAATTCTCAAAATGTTGTATATCTAACTTTTCCTCTTTTAAAGAAGCCAAAGAAAAAACACATTGGTTATTGTGGAAACATAACTGCCAATTATGATCAATTAATCTAATAAAACGATCTACTAACATAGTACATGATTTTTTTTGCTCAATTGATAATGGTGCAAGCTGAGCTCCTTTATCATAAAAATAAAATGCTAAATGCGGGGCTGATGTATGATACATGTGAGCAATGTCACAATATATATTTTTTTCCAATGTTTTATCATACTCAAGCTGCTCTAATAGTGCTGCTGCTTGTATAAATTTTACCTTAGCTTGCTCAATATTGTTAACACTAAAGAGTATTTTACCTTCTAAAAAGTAAAATATAGGGTCATTACTATATTCTTTACCATAGTTTTTTAAACTTTTATGTGCATCATTAAATGATTTCTTACTTAAATAAAAATCTATAAGCCTTTTTAACATATTAGGATTATAGGATTGCTTATTTAATGAAGCTTTAATGTGTGCTAATTGGTTAGATTTCTTTTTTGCCATGTTTATTTTTAAACTAGAAAATCACTAATGTTAAATTTAAAGTATGCTCTATATTAATAAAATTAAAGCTATATATTATAAATATTAGCTTTATAGTTTTTCAGGTTTTTCTCTTGTGTAAACCATTCTGCTGTAGCTTGTAAACCACGTTTAAAGCCTTCTTTATCAGCATAGTTAGGTGTCCAGCCTAATATTTCTTTGGCTTTGCTGTTATCAGCCCAAAGACGTTCTACTTCACTTTTTTCAGGGCGTAGGCGTTGCTGTTCTTCTTCTATCGTCACTTCTACATTCATGACTTCAGCAATTAATTTTACTGTATCTAAGATAGAAATTTCATAGTTACTACCAATATTTATCACTTCTCCATGCCCTGCTTGGCTATTTAAAGCAGCAATAAATCCTGCAACAGTATCTGCAACATAATTAAAGTCGCGTGTAGGATGAAGGGCACCTAATTTTAAGGCTCTTTTCCCCGTTGCTAATTGTGTAATAATAGTGGGAATCACTGCACGCGCTGATTGTCGTGGTCCATAGGTATTAAAAGGGCGAATGACTGTAACAGGTGTGTCAAATGCAGCATGATAAGATAGTGCTATTTGATCTGCCCCTATTTTAGTTGCTGAATAAGGTGATTGACCTTGTAGTGGGTGTTCTTCTGTAATGGGCACAAACTGTGCTGTACCATATACTTCACTTGTTGAGGTATGAATAACTTTTTCTATTCCTAAATCACGGGCAGCTTGTACAATATGTAATGTACCTTTGATATTGGTATCGACATAAGTATCAGGGGAATGATAGGAGTAAGGGATTGCAATCAATGCAGCAAGGTGCAGTACAGCATCACAGCCTTGCATAGCAGTTTTAACACCAAAGGGATCGCGGATATCTCCACTAAATACTTCAATTGATTCTTTTACTTGGCTATCAACTGTATCCAACCAGCCCCATGAGTTAAAAGAATTATACAAAACAAATGCTTTGACTTCATACCCTTGTTTTACTAGTGCCTCAACAAGGTGGGAGCCAATAAATCCATCTGCTCCTGTAACCAATACCTTCATGATTATTCCTTAATTCCTTCACTACCCGAATTGATAGACGTATCATTGATACTTTTTTGTTGTGATAAATTTTCAGGTAAGTCTTCTATATGTAGCATTTGGCGAAAATTTTCTGTAATAGCTTCAGCTTCGGTATCGGTGCTAATAATATAAGGCGTGATCATAATAATCAGCTCATTTCTGTCTTTTGTTACACTATCAGAACGAAATAAGTGCCCAACAACTGGAACATCTTTGAGTACAGGAATTCCTGTATTACTTTTGTCTACCGAGGTAGAAATTAAACCACCAATTAAAATAGAACCTCCATCACTTAGGCTTAATGAGGTCTCTACTTTCCTATTATTAATGGTTGGTGTAATGGAAGCATCAGCACTTCCAACACTACTAATTTCCTGTGAAACTTCTAAATCAACACGACTTTCTGCATGTACAGTAGGTTTTACTTCTAGAATAACCCCTGTATTTCTGTATTGAATTTGTTGTAATATAGCACTTGTTCCATCTTGCTGTGTATTTGGATCACTGCTTTGGCTGGTGACAATAGGAACTTGGCTTCCTACATTGATTGAGGCTGTTTCTCCACTTTTTACCATTAAACGAGGGGAAGACAACACACTCACCCGCTGATTTTTTGCATAAGCGTTTAATAGTGCACGTGTTTGTCCCGCACTATTTAAACGATAAGTTAAACCACTGCCTGCTTGTTTTGCAATATCGAACCCTGTATTTAAGGTCCCTGTTAAATCCCCAATACCCACATTTTGTAGGATCCATTCTATCCCAAATTTTTCATTATCAGTCAATGTAATTTGTGCAACAGTCACTTCCACTAAAACAAGTTTTGCAGGTTGATCCATTTTTTTTATTACAGGTAGAAGGGATGCCCATTTTTCCCCCTCTCCTTGATAGATTAATGCATTACGTACTTTATCAACAACTAAATTTGAGAGTGTTTGAGTATTCGGTATAACTGGTCTATCTTGCCTTGGTGGTTGTCGTTGTTGTTGTCGTTGTTGATTTTGTAAAAGTGGAGAGAGCACGGTGGCTATATTCTCTGCCTGTGTATTTTCCACAGCATAAAAATAAACACCTGATTTATTATTTGTATTATTTAAATGCCCTGGGGTGTCTATTGTTCTTGCCCATTGTAATGCATGATCTAATATTTTTTTATCAACACTAAAAACAATCACTGAATTAATAGTGTCCATTGGCAATAAAATAATACTTCCTAAGGTTGCACCAATTGAAGAAGCATAACCTTCTGTGCGCAATACTTGATTCAGTTGCTTAGCAAGTTCTGAGGCAGACAAAAATACAGGATTAATACGAACAGAGTGCCGCCCACGCATATAAGGCTGATCAAGAAATTTAATCGCTTCTATTGCTTGGTTAACAAGATTAGATGTTCCTTTTAATAAAATAGCATTACGATTTGGATCTTCAGATATATTAAGTTTACTTCCACCATATAAGCCTCGCAATGTGCCTGCAACCATTGTATTACGTACAGCAGTTAATGGTACAAATTGAAAAATTGGGCGATGGGATAAAGGGACATTTGGTAAAGCTCTCCCACTGATTAATAAGGGGGGGGTTTTACTCGCATTTTTATTGCCCACTACAAACCTTAATAGCTTTTCCTCTATTTCAATATCAACACCATAATTAACCAGTACTTTTTTGGCTATATTATAAAGTTCAATTGGCTTTTGTGGTTCGACCACTCTGAGTGTCACTAAATCTTTACTTTTTTGTAATGCTGGGGCTATTTCAAAAGAAAGTTTTAATAAATTTCCGAATACTTCATTGATAAAAGACGGTAATGGGATATTTTCAACATTAATAGAAACGGGTTGACTATGTGATAAGCTGGGTTTGATTTCTTCAACATTAAAATCAACAATACGTTTTTGTTTCGGTGTTGTTGGGGTTGCTTGAAATCTTATTTTTTTATCCTTATCAGAAGCAGTATCTCTATTTCCACCTATTTGCTGAAAATCATTACTATTTGTTTTAATGATTTTTTTCTCTCGTAGTGGCTTTGGTATATCAACCCCCTTTTGAGGAGCGGTTAAAATACAAGAGGGTAAGCTACTGCCTACTAAAATAATAAGTATAAAACGAGATAAGAATGGCTTTTTTATATAAGGGATAATTTGTTTCATAAATTAAAAATTGGACTTATGTAAGATAAGTTTTTTGGTCTCAGAATTAACTGATATGGTAATGCTATTGTCTGTTACAGATAATAATATGCTATCATCAGGTAATGAATCCCCGGTTTTATAGCGATTGACAGACTTTCCTTCCTCATGAATAAGTGCATAGTGATACTGACCTTCCACTACAACACCTTTTAAAAACCAATTAATTTTCTTTTCTTTTGCGTTATCTGTTTTTATTTGATTTGTATTCTGTTCATCTTTTTCTCCCCAAATAAAACGTTTATTAATACTACTAAAAAATAAATCACCTTGTTGAGAGTTTTTTATCGCTGAAAGTTGCCAACGATTTTGTTCTGCTTCTATATTTCCTGCTTTATTTGGCTCTGGTATTTTCCACCATGCTATCACAGCACTCATGAGGGGGATGCTCAATATAAGTAATGAAAGTGTAATATTGTTTTTGGGAATAATTGTCACAATAATTGGTTTATTTTGTTGTCACTTGCTGAAAGTAGGCACTAATAATAGTATAAAAACGCAGATCTTTTCTATTTCTTACATCAAAACGCTCAATAACAATAAGCTTCGGAAAATTATGCACTTCTAAAAGTAATTGATTAATAGCCTTTGCATTAAATAAACCATTTAAACGAACAGAAACTTTCCAAATATTTTGCTCTTTGATAGGCGTTAGCTCTGCAATTTTAAAACGTGGCTGCTGTATTTTTGTTTTATCAAGAAGCTTACTTATCCATGTATGAAAGTCTGCTTTTGCAAGCCCTTCACTTTCAGTCACCCATAATTTATCTGTTAATTGCTTTTTAATTACTAATGCTTGTTTTTCATAATCCAACCACTCATTTTGTTGAGCAATAGCTTTCAATTTAACAAGCTTTAAGTGGGATTGTGTATAGTTTTTTTGGGCTTGCTCAATATGTTTAGTCATAAAACTCAAACCATAACCACATAATATGGCGAGAATTAGCCAGAGCCCAATACGTAAGCGTGTATTATTTTTAAGCTCATTATAAACTTCAGTCAGCGCAGGATTCATAAATTTATTGCATTACTTGCATAGTTAAAATAAGTTGTTTATTGCGTTCACTGGCTGCAGAACTGACATCTGAAAAATGTGTACTATTTTGAAATTTTTCAACATAAAAACGGGGAGTCGTATTTTCAGCTTCAATTGTAAGCTCTAATTTTCCCAGCGTATAAAGCCAATGCACAATAATGGCATCTTTGGGCAGCAATTGTATCACAGTATGTAATAATGTGAGTTGTGATGGAAATGGCGCAAGTTTTTGCAGCATTTTCACTTGTTCGTTATTCGTTAATGCTTTATTACGGGCAGCTAGAATTTCTTGCGCTTCATTTTCTATTTTAACAATTTCCTGCTGTACTTTTTTTTCAGCTTCTACCCACTTCCACCATGTGATCGCTTGCCATGCTGCAACCCCGCCTAATAAGGCGAATACCAATAAAACCCAAAGCCGCTCTTGATATAGGAAAACAGGAATAGAGTGAGCACGTTGATGTCCCCATGATTTATCTACAAAAGGATAATGGGTTTCCTTAGGTAAAACAGTATTTTGCCCACCTTGAATACGTATAAACTGTTGCCATTGTTTTTGTGATGGAGGATTTGACCACCAACGGCTTGCGTACAATACACCATTTTTCCATACTTGTCCTTCAAATCCTTCAATACAAGTAATTAAAGTACAATTATTTTCCTTATTAGCAGGGTAACAGTCACGTAAAACAGTTTCAGGGTAATGAGAAATATGCTCAATATTTTCTGCTGTTTGTTGTGTTCCTTGCTGTACTTTATCCCATGCCCATACCATGGCATGGTGTCCTTGCCATGTGCAGTAATAATCATAATTATCAATAGGGCACCACTGCTTTACTTTTAATTTTAATACTTCTTGCCAACGAACAGCTGGGATATCAGCAAAGGAAAAACGATGGTAATAGCACAGGCTACGAGCAATCACCCATATCTTTTTTCTACTTTTAACAGTAGGGGCTACAACATTATTACGAGTCTGTAGATAACGTGCTGTTGAAGAGCGGTGTTTCGACATCATAAGGGGGGGTATTTTTATAGTAAGAAGTGAGAGGTAAATCTAAATAGTAATTAATTTGCCAGGGGGCTGCCTGATCAGCTGTGGGTGTTATGGTAATATGCCACTGTTGCATTTGTTGAATACCTGTGTGCCAAAAAGAGATTCTTAAATTATAAGAAGGGAAAAAGCTAATATTTTCTTCATCAATACCGACAAGTTGAGTGCCTAATATTTGCTCCATTAAGACTTCATTATAAAAAGGATGCTTTTCTCGCTCTTTTATAAGGCGTTGTGCAGTATGCTCATCAAATCCATAAACAGCTTGTAGTACTTGTAAAGGGGCAGTATTAAAACTAGCATACCCCACTTCTGTGGTGGTCACCAGTTGCCCCCACGTATTATTTTCCCATAAAGCTGTATGCTCTGCCCAGCCTAATATATTATGCGTTTCTAAAGGATGGATAAGTAAACGGTTACGAGGCGGGGGTAGTCCTTGTTCTTTATAGTGATATGCTTCAGCACCATTAATACGATGTAAATCATCTAAATCTATATAATCTTGTAGTTTGGCAAGTAAAGGTGCTTGTTGCTCAACAGGAATATTTAACAAGTCAAAAATCCTACGAAAAGTGACTGTATTGCGAGTATTAATATTAATTAAGCCTTGCTCATCTTGAATTGCAAAGCGTGCTGCTCCTAAGCCTTGGTAAACACGGTTATCCAGTGCAATCTCATTCCCAATAGGGAAGGTGGCATTATCACCCTCTAAGTTCATAGAAAAATTTTTATTTTCTTGATTAGGATAAAAGGGGGGGACTAAGCCTGCTAGGCTATAACGATTTGTTGATAAAAGATAGAGTAAACTGGCTTTTGTACTTTCAATATCAATATAAGCTTGTGCATCATCTTTTAAGCTTTGTGCTTGCTCTAAGGTGTGTTGTGTCCACAAAGCAAAAAAACCTGCTGCAACTGTAATAATCGCTAACATCCAGATTGTTGTTAACAGAACAATGCCTTGTTGCCTAAATTTATTCATTGTATACGAAAATCTATGCGGTTATGTTTACGCCCTGTAATGCTAACTAACCATAAAAAGGGCTTGCCATGGCGTAATCCAAATAAACGAATAGCATGGGGAAGCTGCAAAGGGGTTTGACTAAACTGTTGTGGTGGCCATGTATTATGCCATATACCATATTTATCGAGGTAAGAGAATTCTCCTTCTTCCCCTTGCCATGACATGACCTCCCAACGTATCTTTTTATTTTCTTGATAATATAGGCTGGTTTTTTGTGCTGTGTTTTCAATTTCCCATTTAACCCTTGTTGGAACACCAACGTAAGTATTTAGTGCAGCCAATGATAAGCCTGTCAGGGTTTTTCTATTACCTTGAAATAAATCATTATCAATAATATTTGTATAATCTGCTGTCAAACTTCTTACTGTGCTGCGAAACCAATATTCTTGACGTGCTGTAGTTTGTAATAGCTGTGTTTGTGCCACTGCTTTTTCACGTAAAGTTAAAATATAGCTAAAACCTTGTAACAGTATTGCACTGATTAGCGTAAAAAACACAAAAACAACAAGCATTTCAAGTAAGGTGACACCTTTTTGATATCTAGGAAGTGTCACGATTGGCTGGCTAAAAAACATCTAAAGTACGTACCTGTTGATAGCCTACTTTACGCACAGTAAACTCTGCAATCAGTTGCTCATTTTGATAAATACTTGTTGTTACATTATATAAGGCAACTTGGTATAAACTTAATGTACCAGCACGGGCATTAATACCATCCTTAGGGGCTTCAAGGACTTCACTTTCCCATTCAAAGGTATAAATACTAAACTTTTCTTTACCTACAGGTTTTTCTAATGGGTTAATATTTTTTAAAAAGGCGAGACCGTTACGGATGGCTTCATTTTTTTGCTGTACGGTTTGTACACGCTGCAAGGTAATTAAATTGGTATTAATCCAGTTAAAAAGTGCAAGCCCTGCTGTACTGAGAATCACCAATGCTACAATTGCTTCTAATAAACTAAAGCCTTGCTGTGTTGTTTTCATAATTGGCAAAAAGGGGGAGAGAGCTCAAAATCAAGTTGGCTTTGTTGGTAGTGTAGGCTAAACTGCCCCCCCGTACAGGTTCCATTAGCCCGATAGATGATAGGTGAAGTTGTTGTTAACCGCCATTTATCAGGAAAATGTAAAGGTACTTTTTGTGCCATAAACTCTGATTCTATTTTTTGATATTTGACTGGGTAGGTGGTAAGTTCTATATTTAAACCCAATGCAAATGCTTGGTAAGGGAGACTATTTATCTCTGCGAGAATTGTCTCTTTTTCATTGGAGAATTGAATACTTTCATAAAGTGTGACAAAGCGAGGAGCCACCGTTGCTGCAAGCATTCCCATAAGTGCTAATGCAACAACAAGTTCTAATAAGGTATAGCCTGATATAGTGGTTCTACTGTGCAGGGAGTTGCCCAATATCGGCATTTAACTCTTCTCCACCTGCTTGACCATCTGCCCCAAATGAGTACAGTGCGAACGGCTTATTTTTTGCCCCAGGGATACTGTATTGATAAGCATTATTCCATGGATCAAGGGGTAAATCTTCAGCTAAATAAGGCCCTTTCCAAAAAGCTTTACTTTTTTCATCATTAATCGGATTCATTAATGCATTCAGTCCCTCTTGTGTAGTAGGATAACGTCCCACATCAAGGTAAAATGTGCCCACAGCCCCTTTTAGCATTTTAATTTGTGTCCCTGCTGTTTGAACTTTTGCTTTATCAACATTACCAAATAAAGCAGGGCCGACTAAACCCGCAAGTAAACCGATGATGACCAGCACGACCAGCATTTCTAATAAGGTAAACCCTGAGTGTGATTTTGGACTGTATCTCATAAAAATTTAATCATCTATAAATAAAAAAGTAATTCGTGTGAAGATCGTGATTATACCAATTAACGATTGCACAGGTATAAATTTTCTCTCTTTCTTTGGTAAAAATATCAAAATGGCAAAACAAAAAACAATTTATAGTTGTCGTGAATGTGGTAATACCAGTCCTAAATGGAGCGGAAAATGCTTTGCATGTGGGGCGTGGGATACTTTAGATGAAGGTATTGCTGAACCTGAAACAAAGCCTAGTTCATCTCGTTTTGCTCATTATGCAGGCAGTCAAGCACAAGTTTGTGTTTTGGATCAAGTAGAAGGAACACAAGAAACCCGTCATGCAACCAGCTTAACAGAATTAGATCGAGTATTAGGAGGGGGCTTAGTTACAGGATCAGTGGCTTTAATCGGTGGAGATCCGGGGATTGGAAAATCAACCCTGTTAATTCAAACATTGGCAGCGATGAGTCAAACTGAGCAAGGTTCTCCTTTATATGTCACAGGGGAAGAATCTCCACAACAAGTACGCTTACGTGCAGAACGTCTTGGTTTAAATGTCAGCAATGTAAAATTGCTCACTGAAACCCGTGTTGAGCGTATTTTAAAAATAGCCGAACAAGAAAAACCAAGAGTAATGGTGATTGACTCCATCCAAACGGTACATACTGACATGTTGCAATCCGCTCCAGGGTCAGTGGCACAAGTACGAGAAAGTGCCGCATTATTAGTTCGCTTTGCAAAGCAAATGAATGTGGCGGTTTTTTTAGTTGGGCATGTGACCAAAGAAGGTGCCTTAGCAGGCCCGCGTGTATTAGAGCATATGGTGGATACGGTCTTATATTTTGAAGGCGATAGCAGCAGTCGTTTCCGTGTCATTCGTGCGATTAAAAACCGTTTTGGTGCGGTGAATGAGCTAGGTGTATTTGCGATGACTGATAAAGGTTTAAAAGAGGTGAATAACCCCTCAGCCATCTTTTTATCACGCCATGCAGAAGATGTATCAGGTAGTATTATCATGGTTACTCGTGAAGGTAGCCGTCCAATGTTGGTAGAGGTTCAAGCCTTAGTTGATACCTCCCACATGCCCAACCCGCGCCGTGTCACTTTAGGTTTAGATCAAAACCGTTTAGCCATGTTATTAGCAGTATTACATCGCCACGGTGGGGTAGCAACTTATGATCAAGATGTATTTGTCAATGTTGTGGGGGGGGTACGTGTCAGTGAAACAGGCGCAGATTTAGCGGTGATTTTATCTGTATTATCTAGTTTACGTAATATCGCACTCCCACATGAATTAGTTGTTTTTGGTGAAGTGGGACTAGCAGGAGAAATTCGCCCTGTTCCTAATGGCTATGAACGCTTAAAAGAAGCAGCAAAACACGGCTTTAAACGTGCTATTGTGCCCAAAGCCAATGTACCCAAGGATAAAATTAAGGGGCTGGAAGTGGTTGCTGTTACACGGTTGGTCGATGCTTTACATAGTATTTAATTTTTACACCACAGTGAAAAATGTATGCTTTATGCATAAAAAATGATAGGGCAATTATTTTTACAATAAAAAGCTAAAGTAATTGCTATTTTTACTTATAAAATGAATACAAATAACCGTGATTTATCGTTATAAGCTATGCTACTATAGTTTTCATAGGTATGAGGGAAAAATGTTCAGCTCAATAGACTAATTGACTACGTGTCATAAGCCTATTCCATAGGCTATGAATTATTGAGTGTACCTAAAATATTACATGCTTCACGTCAATATTTATCTATAATAAGAGTAAACTTATCTACAATATTTACCCAAAAGACTTAAAACAAGGTAAAATGATACTCTCTATGCAAGTCGCCTGCTGGTAAAAATAAGGGTGATTTATTTATACAGCACTATATTGGTTCTAGTATGATAGCTAGAATGTTATGATCTATATTATGAAAAACCCTATCACCATTTGTGTTACCTAAAATAATGGTGACTTTGGTATGAAAAACGATACATCAACCCAATACGCAAACAAGCATTTACCCCACTTAACCTTAGTTACAAATAACGTGGCTGATCATAATAATAGCGAGAAAACACAACACAGCCAAGATTCAGCGACTGATACACATCATTTTCAATTAATTGCAGAAACAATGCCCTTGCCTGTTCTTATGTTGTGCTCTAATACAGGGGTTGTGCTGTATGCGAATCAACATGCTGTGCGTCTATTTCATTGTGCAAAAGATGATGAGCTTAATGACTTGGTTTTTGAACGTTTGTATTGCAATCCTGCCGAACGGCAACGGGTTAATGAGCTGTTGACTCAAAATAATGGTTTTGCCAGTGATTGTGAGGTGGAGTTTCGCCGTTTAAATAACACCACATTCTGGGCATCTCTTTCTAGCCAATCAGTGGTTTATAACGAGCAACATATTACTTTAACAACTTTATCTGATATTACAGAGCGTAAGTTAGCAGAGGAAGAACGTACTCGTTTTGCTTATGAGTTATTCCATCTCAACAAATCCTATAAACGTTTTGTCCCCCAAGAATTTTTAAGCTACATCAACCGTGATATTGCTGAAGTGCAATTGGGTGATATGGTAGAGCGAGAGATGAGCGTGTTATTTTCAGATATACGGGGCTTTACACGTTTATCTGAAAAGATGTCCCCCGAAGAAGTTTTTGATTTTATTAATATTTATCTGGGGCAAATGGAGCCTGTGGTGGCTAAACACCGTGGCTTTGTTGATAAATATAATGGAGATGAAATCATGGCTTTATTCCCTGGTTGTGTGGATGATGCCATACAGGGGGCAATTGCGATGTTAAAATCCCTAATCGCTTATAATGAGTTATTAAAGGAAGCACATTATCCTTCTATCCAAATTGGGATTGGCTTGCATACAGGTAATTTATTATTGGGGACTGTAGGGGGGCAGAATCATATGGATGGTACTGTAATTTCTGATGCGGTACATATTGCTTCGCAAGCTGAAGACCTCACTCGCTTTTACAGTGCACCACTATTAATCACAGATGAAACCTATCAAAAATTAGAAGATCCAAGCCGTTATCATATTCGCTTTATAGATTATTTATCTATCCAAAATACTGATATTAAAACTATTTTATATGAAGTTTTTGATACTGAGTCAACGGCTGTATTTGAGTTAAAACAAAAAACTTTAGTGGATTTTGAAACTGCCTGTCATGCATTTCATAATAATGAAATTAAAAAATCACGTGAATATTTTGATAAAGTTTTAGCCATTAATCCACAAGATAAAGCGGCGCATATTTATATTGATCGTTGTCATGAATTGGAAAGGGCTGAACGTGAAAAAATTGCTAATGAATTGTATCACGTAAATAAAGCTTATGAACGTTTTATCCCACCTGAATTTATCAAGCTATTACATAAACAAAGTATTACAGAGGTAAGCTTGGGGGATTATGCTGAATGTGAGATGACTATTTTATTAGCTGATATTTATGGTTTAACACAGTTATCAGGACGGCAAACCCCACAAGAAAGCTTTGATATTATTAATGCTTACTTAGGCAAAATGGAGCCTTTAGTGGGTAAATATCATGGGTTTATTAATAAATATATTGGTAATACTATCATGGCACTTTTTCCCCGTAGTGCAAATGATGCCTTAGATTGTGCTATTTCAATGTGTGAAAAGCTGACAGAACATAATGAAATGCTGCAAGAAGCGGGTTATCAGCCCATTCAAATCGGGATTGGTTTAGATACAGATATGATGATGATAGGCACAGTGGGAAGTTTAAACCGCATGGATGGAACCGTATTGGCTGATGCAGTGAGTTTTGCAACCCGTGTGGAAGAGTTAACACAAACTTATTTAACAAATTTACTATTAACTGAAAATACCTATCAAAAATTGGATGATAAAGAACGTTATCATATTCGATTTATTGATATTTTAGC
>Ga0193953_1000016_pt1 | contig 85356 bp, 65 predicted proteins | sample BB_4_MG_FD_140325 | JGI IMG/M metagenome (GOLD analysis project Ga0193953, IMG submission 140325) | Microbial mat bacterial communities from the Broadkill River, Lewes, Delaware, United States - BB_4_MG | ecosystem: Environmental > Aquatic > Freshwater > River > Microbial mats | place: USA...
GACATTTTCTGCCCTTTACTGGGAGAGGTTAAATCCTCCTTGTAACAATAAGTACAACTGAGATTACAGCCTGTATTGACATTCAGCACCACCGTATTAAGAGGCAGCTCTTTGAGTTCTAAAGGCAGTGGATTATGTGCTCTCCCCTCTTTTTCTTGAGAAATGATCTCCATAGCAAGAAAATCACGGATGGTTTGCTCCACTTCCTCAGGCGCGTGAGTTGTACACAAGCCTTGCTGAATGGTTGCCAATGAAGTTTCAGGCTCATGTTTTAATAAATTCAGTAAATCAGCACTTAAATCATCTAAGGCAAAAATACTGGTGGTCGGCACATGAAATAATAAACGCTGTTCTTCTGCATCCAAACGGTGCACATTATGCGTATTTAAATAAAATTTAGCGGTCATAGTCATTACTCCGCTTAGCGAATAGGAGGGTTATTCCAGCGTTGGACAGTCACAATAAGTTGCCCATCCCCTGTTAAGGTCGTCTCTCCCTCTTTAACGCTGGCGGTAACTTTCAGGTTTCCTGCATTATTAGTGCTGAATTTACGCTTGGGGTTAGGACCTGCGACAGCAGGCACAAAAAGACCTGTTTCAGCATTCATTTTACCTGCAAATTCAATATCTTTATCTGCTTTAGCTTGAGCATCAAAAGGAGAAACTGCCCAGCTAGCAGGCATGATACCAATACGCTGATCATCCGCTGTGCCTGCTTTACCGTCTTTTCCTGCGCTATAAGCCACGGCATCAAAATGGGCGTGAGCTTTAGGTGTTGGGGCATCAGCGCCCCCGACTCGTGCTACAGCATAAGCAGGTTCAACCCCAATACGAGCAATTTTGTCATATACAGTAATGGCTATTTTATTTTTACCCACACTAATCTGCTGCGTACCTATTTTTGCAGCATCACTGACTGTAACCGCGAGTTGAATTTCTTGGCTATTTTGGCTAATAATCTTATCAACTTTAATTGTATCAGGTGTGCTGATTTTTCCTGCTAAGTCACTGCCTAATAAGCTTAATGTTGTGCTACTTCCTACTTTTAAGTAACGTGGGTAAGTGGTGAGTAATTGATTGGTACCACGTATGGCTGTGACATCTCCACCAAGGTTTTCATCTTTCTTACTAAACATCCGCCCCGTAAGTTGGTTACCAGCTTGATTACGCTGTAAAACTTGGCGCATTTTTACCCCATCTAAAGTTAAACTACCCCGCCATTCATAATTGGTATACACAATGGCTGATCCTTTTCCTGTCAGCGGTTTGTTATCAGCTAAAGTATGCCCTGTAAAAGTTAAATCATAATGATCAGTACTGGTTTCTGTGGCGTTTAAGGTGCCCACATACGCACCTTTTTCAGGTAAACGCCCTGTGATACGCCAAGCTCCTGCAAGATTGACCGCTTTTTGTTTTTGCCATGCTGTCCATGCATCGCTTGTAAAAGGGTAAGTTTTGGCTAAATAGGGCACCATTTTATTTAATGCAATAGGGAACCAATCACGATCTCGTCCCATTGCTTGGTATTCTAAAGTGGGGAATTGCCCAAGGTGGAAGTGTACCAATTTACGCCATTCTTCTTCAGTACGGCGTTGTAGCCCTACACGCGCACCTGAGTGACAACGTGCACACATTTCTGCAAATAAACTGTTATCAATTTTTTCACGGGTATTTAAACGGGTTTCTAAAATATAACGAAAAGGGGCGGATTCTTGAGGAGCCAAGCCTTGCTTATCGGCTAAATATTTAACTAAAGTGCGGCGTTCTTCTTGGGTGATTTTTAGATCATGTATCAGCTGCATACGCGCGATAGTCATCAACCACCCTTCGGGGGTTTTTCGTTGCTGGCTAATACGTTGCCATGTGGGGGCAGGCGGAGCTTTTTTAGTTTTAACTGTAGTATGACAGAGGCGGCATTTATTTTTAATTAAGCCCTCCCCTGTTTGTGCCCATGTCTGGCTTGTTAGCATTAGCAAACCTGCGGACAGTAGTCCTATGTAGTGTATGCGCATCCTGTACGCTCTCCTCTGGTCATTATTATAATCATTGTTGTAAAAGGCATGATGTATGCCATATGATTAAACTATTGTTTTTGTTTGTTTTAATGTTTTTTTACTAAAAGCTATCGGTGTATCAAGGCGACACAAATGTTTCAAATTGAAACACTCTTTTAGCTTCTAGTAGTATAGGATCATTATGGTTAATAAATAGATAAAAGAGGAAATATATTATCTTCTTATTCGATATATGCAGCATTTCATTTCCAAAATCATACCAACATAATTTAAGCTCCCTTAGCTTAAGTAGACAAAGGAAACCCAATATTCAAAAACCATTAATCCAGAATGGTATATTAACAGTTAAAAGCCTGTTTTATATTTTGGATTTGGGGGAGGTGTTTAGAAAATATCGGCTTTCCTATGTTAAGCTAAGCTACAATTTCTGGGTCATTCAGAGTGCAACACATCAGGGTAGCATTCTCGTACCAAGGTACGTGGGAACGAAAAGGAAATACAACAAATGAAACAAAAAAACCATCGTCATATACTGAAATAATTAACAAATAGACTATAATTCCCAGTTAAATTTATCATACGCATTATTAAGCGTATTCATTTTTAATTCTATAAAGGGATAAAGTATGGAATGGTTAGCCGATCCACAAGCATGGATTGCCTTGGCAACATTAACAGCTTTAGAAATTGTATTAGGGATTGATAATATTATCTTTATCTCTATTCTTGTTGGACGCTTACCAGAGCACCAACGTAATAAAGCCCGCCAAATTGGTTTAGGCTTGGCAATGGGAACACGGATTGCTCTGCTCCTTTCCTTAAGTTGGGTCATGGGGCTGACGGATACCTTATTTACATTATTTGATCATGCTGTATCAGGACGGGATTTAATTCTTATTGGGGGGGGACTATTTCTACTGGCAAAAAGTACGCATGAAATTCATAATAGCTTGGAAGGAGAAGAAGAACAGCATGGTAGCAGTGCCAGTGCCAGCTTTATGATGATCTTAGTACAAATTGCTATTTTAGATATTGTCTTCTCTTTAGACTCTGTGATTACTGCTGTGGGATTAGCTGATCACATTTCTGTGATGGTATTAGCCATTGTGATTTCTGTTGTTATTATGATGCTCTCTGCTAAAGCAATTGGCGAATTTGTTGATAGTCACCCCACGATTAAAATCTTAGCACTCAGCTTTTTAATTTTGGTTGGGATGACATTAGTGGGTGAAGGCTTTGGCTTACATATTCCAAAAGGTTATATTTACTTCTCTATGGCGTTCTCTGTTGCAGTCGAGTTCTTAAACTTACGTATGCGCGCCAACCGTAAACGTAAATTAGATCCGATTAAATTACGTAAACCTTTACAAGAAGACAATGCTTAATAAGCTAGTTTATTCTTGATTCTTTGCGACTGGTGCAACTTGTAGTTGCGCCAGTACAAATTGAGCACATACACCTGTCACCAACCCAAAGACTAAGGCAGCCGTCATAAAAATAGGCAATAAATTAAATAAAGCCTCATGCTGGATAAATAAAAAATAAGCCACCCAAAATTGGGCATACATATGTGCTAAGGCAGCGGGGATACTGTAGCCAATGGGAGATAAGGGGATAATACGCGCCAAACTGTGCATAGAGAGCAAGATGACAATACTTGCCACCGCACCGCTTAAGCTTAGAAAAAAAGTCGGGGATAAAAATGTTCCCAACAATAAGCTCCCCACCAATACACGTAATATGTGTACCCACAACGCCAACCGCCACCCAAACTGAAATAGCACCACCAAGGTCACCACATTTGCCAAACCCAGTTTTACCCCTGCAATAGGACTAGGGAGCGCGCTTTCTAATAAATGAATACTGATTGCTAAAGCACTTAGCCATGCAATACGATGATCATCACGGGTTGTTTGGATGTGGGTCACAATTAAATTAATCGTTTATGTAGAGGGTATAGAAAAAAGAGGAGGGGGTAATGAGTTTATCTTTAATTTACCTAAGATTTCACAGCACATTAAGATAGAGAAGAAAGGAGGTTAATGCCACCTATAAAAAATAAATATTATAGATAGCATCAAACCATTAAATTAAAGCTTATTCTTTTGCAGTTTTTTCTTCTGCTACAGGCTCAGCTGCTTTTTCTGCCGTTTCTGCTGTGACAGGTTCAGCCGCTTTCTCTGCTGGTACTTCTTCAGTGATGACTTCAACAGGGACTTCAATCGTTGCTTTGGTTTTTAAATCTTCCATGTACGCTTGGATTAAACGTGCGTGTAAGTTTTCGCGGATTTTCTCTTTTACACGATCAAAGCTAGGTGGAGCCACATCACGCGTATCATCCACTAATACGATGTGAAAACCGAATTGACTCTTAATAGGTGTTTTGCTGTATTCACCTTTCTTTTGGCTTTCCATAGCTTGTGCAAACTCAGGTACAACGCTTTTAGTACGAATCCAGCCTAATTTGCCTTGTTGCTGTGCAGAAGCGGTATCTTTAGATTTATCACGTGCGAGCACACTAAAATCAGCCCCTTTGTCTAACTCAGCAATTAAAGCTTTAGCCTCGTCTTCTTTTTCAACTAAAATATGACGTACTTGGTATTCTTTCGGTGTTTGAATACTGGCTAATACTGTTTCATACTCTTTCTTTAAATCTTCATCCGTTACCTTATGGCTTTCAACATATTTAGTAATTGCTGTTTCAACCATTAAATTGGTGCGGTAGTTATCAACTTGTGCAATAAAGTCAGCTTGATCAGCTATTTTTTGAGCTGTGGCATCTTGGATAATCAGTTCACGACGTACAAACTCATCAAGTAAAATTTTACGATCAGTTTGTTTTTGTTGTACATGCTGATTACGCAGTTCGATATATGCATTAAAATCAGCTTCGCTTAAAGCTTTACCATTAATCGTTGCTATAGGATCTTGTGCGTAAGCTGTTCCTAATAGGGCACAAGAAAGTAAACACGATGTTAATAATGGTTTAATCATGTAAAGTTAACTCCATTTAATTGTAATTTTTAGTGTGATAGTAAGAAAAATATTTAGCTTGTTTCATCAGGGCTGTGTGCATGGATGCTGAGCGCATGAATACTGCTTTCCATCAAGTCGCCTAATGCATCATAAACAAGGCGGTGACGTTGTAGCAGTTTTTTGCCATTAAAAGCCTCGCTGACAATATGAACACGAAAATGCCCTTTCCCTGATTGTGCGCCTGCATGACCTGCATGAAGATGACTTTCATCAATCACTTCCATTGCACTTGGCTGTAATGCAGCATTCAATCGGGCTTTGATATCTGTTAAACGTTCAGTACTCATAATTCAGTTGCTAATTTCACTATTTAAGGTAAAACATGTTTAAATGGTTTAATTGTCACATTGGCATATACGCCAGCAGCTTGATAGGGATCATCCGCTGCCCATGCTTGTGCAGCCTCTAATGATTCAAATTCTGCAACAATTAAACTCCCTGTAAACCCTGCATTACCTACTTCAGAAGCATCAATGGCAGGAAAAGGACCCGCTAATAATAAACGTCCTTCGGTTTTAAGTTGCTCTAATCTTGCAAGGTGAGCAGGGCGGGTTTGCATACGTGCTTCTAAGCTATCTGCAACATCTTCACCAATAATGGTATATAACATACCTCATCATCCTTTCTAACGTTATTCTGCTGCTAATAATACAGCAGCCATAAAATTATACACATCAAACATATCGTGTGGTTTCATATCATTCAATGCTTGTTTTAAATAATTTGCAAAGCGTAATGCATGTTGATATGTATTCCAATTCGGTTGGGTTGAATAGTTTAATTCAAATGCACATAATTCTGCCGCAGGTAATAAAGTCGCATGACTGACAACAATATGGTTTTGTGGATAAATAATAAACAAGAAATAGGTACTAATACACCAATGTGCAATCCCTAATGCCTGTAAGCATTGTACAAAACTATTAAACCGCTGTTCTAAGGTATGTTTATCTTCACTAAATAATAAATCATACAAGCTTTGTGCAAAGGCTTTTTGAGCACTTTCTGTTTGTAAGGCTTGTTCAAAAGCCGCCACTGAATTTCTTTTTAAGGTAATGGGGGTATGAGTAATTAAAGTTAATGCATGTTGGCAAATTTTTTGATAGTTTTGATCCGCTAATAATTGTCCCATTGCCTCACGCCCTAGCAACTCTTGCGCTGTTTTGTGGGCGTTGAGTAAAGGATTACGGCGTTGTTCAATATAACGCGGGGTATAAAAGCCTTCATGAAAAAAACCAAGGAAAATTTCAACTTGTTCTGCAAGACTGATATAACGCATACGCTGCCCAATTTTAGGCATTTTTAAATTATCTAAAACAGGATGTACGGCTGTTTTTTCGCTTAATTTTACAAGCGGTGCATTATCTAATTTAATACTACGTAAACCTTTATTCACAAAAAAAGCTTGTACACGTTGATGCATACAATTGACGATTTGCCCCATACCCCATTCAGGGCGTTTTGCGTGACGTACCCGATCATCTTTATGAAAAATAATCTCCGTGTCTTCTTGCTCTTTTAAATCATGATGCGAGTTTGCTAAGGTTTCATCAAAATGGGCTTCTAAATAAACATTCACCCCTCGCAAACCAGATACAACTTCCTCACTCCATAGTAGGTAATCCCGACGGCGTTTAAATGACCAATGTAGAGGGGGAGAGAGGGAAATATCATGTACATTACAAATCTTATCTGCCAGCTTTAATTGCTTAGCACGAAAAGATAAATGGGGCGCATGATTAATTTGATGCTGTTTACGTTGCACTTTGGAAAGATGTTTATCATCAGTAACCTCTAGCACTAATGCCAGCACTTCTTCCCCACATTGCTGAATAATTTCTTCTTCTGTGGCATCGGTATCTTCTAGCGTATCATGCAGCAATGCACCCGCCAGTAAAACCATATCACGAACTTGTCCAATACCCCACAAAATTTCCATCACTTGAATGGGATGGTTGATATACGGTGTAGCCTCACGATCTTTACGTCGCTGATCACGATGTTTGTATGCGGCAAAAGTTAATGCATTAAACAACAAAGTGACATCATCTGTCTCAAACATGACTATCCATTTATTATTGGTAGTATAAATACAGGATTATTTTTAGAGATAAATACAGTCCATTACTTATATTAATGCACTATGCATCAAGTCAATAATATAAATAATAGAACTTACTTTGTAGTGTGGCTGGTTCTAACACTAAGTTCAATCTCTTTTTTTATTAAATTGAACTTAGATAGAAGGTATTTAATTGTTATGCTTGAAAATCAGAACTTTTTTCCTCTTTACCTGTTAATTTATCAGGGGTTTCTTCCTCGATATTTTCAATGTGTTTAACAAGGTACACCCCTTGTAAAACCACAAATAATAAAGTTAGCCCCATCATCCCAAATAATTTAAAGTTCACCCATGTATCGGTATCATAATTAAAGGCAACATAAAGGTTAACCACACCCATCGCGACAAAAAAGGCAGCCCAAATTGTATTTAAACGAGACCAAATTGCTTCATCTTTTAGGGTGATGTTGCTCTCCATAATACGGCGAACAAAGGGTTTTTTACCAATAAATTGGCTGCCTAAAAAGGCCAATGCAAATGCCCAGTTAACAATGGTGGGTTTCCATTTAATAAAATCTTCATCTTGGAAGATTAAGGTTGCGCCCCCTAAGACAACAATTAACCCTAAGGTGACTAAATGCATGGTTTCTACACGGCGGTTTTTAAACCACATATAGCCTACTTGAATGATTGAGGCAACAATAGCAACGGCTGTCGCAACATAAATGCCTTGAGTTTTATAAGCAATAAAAAACAATAAAATGGGAAAAAAATCGTATAAAAACTTCATATCTTTTTTACTAATTTGGGAGGTGCATGGTAGTGAGTAAGGTGATTGAGCACTCATAATGAGGCTTGTTGTGCTCATGAGCATATACTATATTTTTATAAGTTTCACTTTTTAATACTAAAAATGCCTCAGTAAATGCTATAAAAAATATATTGTTAAATTTTGTAAAAACAAGCAAAAATAGCTAAAACAAATAAAATAAACCTTGTCTTAATTCATATCAACAAGCCTAAGATATATTCTTGTATCAGCAACAACTGAGCAGATTAAGATAAACTTTAATTGATATCTGAAGTTACGCAACAGAACCAAATCGATTCTGGGAGTGTTTGTGCTATCTCAGATACTGCTATCTTAATATGTTGTAGATACTCCCTTTCTAGTCAAGCTCTAAAAAGCTATTTTCATAAAAAATATTTGTGAGAAAGAGGTAAGCTGTTTAATATGACTAGGTAGCTTTTTCTCTAGGAATTTTATAAAAACATGTATCATCAAAAGGCATTTATGTTATGAACATGCTATGAATAGCATGTAATAGTTTATGTATGACAGCACACATAGCTTGTATTTTTTTCAGATCATTATCATTTACAAGATGCATATAATAGGCTTTCACATAGTATTCCCAACGAATACCAGATAATGCAGGCATAAATAAAGCACAACGTAAATGCTGGTTACCTGCTTTACTTAAGTGGGGCTTTTTATTCACGCTACTACCTGAGTTAAATTGTCGTGGATCTAAACCTGTATGGGCAACCCATTGGCGAGCACTCATATCTTTGGGTAAAACAAGCAGTTCACCAAGTATTTGCACTGCACTTTTTTGTGCAATACCTTTAATATTAAGCAATAGATTATAACGTGCTTTAATTAATTCATCTTGCTCAATAGCTTGAACAACTTTACTTCTAATAGATACAATATATTTTTCAAGTGAACCAAGAGCTTGTTGGTTATCTTTCAATAAATATACTGATGTTACCCCATTACTTTTCATAGCATGAATTTGGTTTTTCAAGCGAATACACTAGTAACTCAACTCTTCTAAATACCATGAACAAGCACGTATTTCTAAAGATTTGTTTGAAGGGTATTGCCAAGGAATAAAGTCCATACATTCCTGCATATTGAACTAAAATATTTCTGTATTGCTTGACGACCTTTAAAGGTATTCGGTATTCGTCACTGTTTCAGAACCTACAAAAATTATAACTTTTACTCCAGTTATCAAAGTTTGTATAATTGCCAACGGTTTCCCATCTTGACATCTCTCCTACCCCCCTTGTCTATGCAGGCTAAAAAAAGCTTTATGCTTTAATATTTCTTTATTTTTCAACCCTCCCGCTGTCATCAATTATGAGTGAGTTGGGTTCAGTGAAAAGCATTGCATGATGCAACGCCACTATGATTTGCTGAATATCATTATTTTCTGATGAGTGCGTAACTTCAGCTATTTAAAATAAAGTAGATAGTGTTGAAGGTGGTGTTTACTTAAAAATAGGAAAAAGAGAAAGAAATAGAGAAAAATAATTGTTTACTTGTCATGTATGTTTATATAAAAATACAGTGTAATCATATTACTATAAAATAGCACTGAGGTATTTATTTCATGCTAAAGGCAATACAGGTCAGTTATAGATATTCTCTTTATTGTTTTTGTACGCTCCTTATTATTGGTATTATTACTATAAGTTATCATCACTTTTTTTCTTCTTCCTCTCCCAATCACAAAGGAGGACACAGTGCCACAATACGTATTGAGCGGCTCCCTGAACAAGTACATATCATTACTAAACAATCTCCACAACAGCATAAAATTTATGCTATAAATAATTATCCCGCCCCTGTTAGTTTATCTATTCACTTACTCTCACAGGAAAATACAGTTTGTGATATACATCTACCCTACTTTATACTTTTACCCCCTTATAGTACTTCTTTGGTATTGAACCTATCCCCAAAAGATACACGCTATGATTGGTATTATGATGATAGCTATCATGCTGTATTAGGAGATATGAATGCGGTACACCATCCGCCTCATCCTTATCGTCCCCCTATTGATAAACAAGGACATTTTTTTATCTCTCAAGCTTTTAATGGAGAGTTTAGCCATAATCATGATGAATCACGTTATGCTGTTGATATTGTGATGCCAGTGGGGACACCTATTTATGCAGCACGAGCAGGGCGTGTGGTTGAATTAAAAAATAATTTTTCTGAAGGCAATACAAATAAAGCGACTGATCCACAACATGCAAATTTAATTCGCTTATTACACCATGATGGCACAATTGCAGTGTATGCACATTTAGCCAAGCAATCAATTAAGGTATCATTAGGGCAATGGGTTGTAGAAGGACAGCTGATTGCTTTATCTGGTAATACCGGATTTTCTTCAGGTCCTCATTTACATTTTGCCATCCAAAAAAATGTAAATATGCGTTTAACTTCACTACCTTTTCGCTTTTATGATAAACAAGGGCGCGCTTTTACCCCTCGTGTACACCAGTTCATTTCACTGCAATAAAAATAAAATGAGATAGTAATATTATGGGATATTCACAGATACTGAGGCTATCACTATGGCTTCTGTGTGCTTTCTGCGTTGTTTTTGGGGCGCGATTATGGTTAGTGGCAGAGTTTGCCAGTCCTATGCCACTTTGGGATCAATGGGATGCGCAAGCCCCTGTTTTTACAGCTTGGATGAATGGAGATTTATCATGGCAAACCCTTTTTGCTGATCATAATCAGCATCGCCATGTATTTAATAGATTATTCACATTATTACTTTTTATTGCTAATGATGCCCAGTGGGATACTATTTTAGAAATGAGTGTCAGTGCTGCCTTAGCTGGCTGTACAGTTGTTTTTCTTTTATTTATCTTAAAAGAATATTTTCAGGTACAACGTAACCTATTCTTGTCTCTCATGGTAGTATTTTTATGGGCAGTGCCTTTTGCATGGGTTAATATTTTATGGGGCTTTCAAATTGCTTGGCAATGGATGCTGTTACTGACCTTGATTGCCTTTTGGGGAGCATTGCTACACCAGTATACACAATGGCAATGGTGGCTAGGGATAGTGTGTGGTTTTCTTGCTTTTTTTAACTATATATCAGGTTTTTTTGCTTTATTAGTGATTGCGGTGATTGCAGGGTATCAATTTTTTTACCTATCTGAACAAGCAGAAAAAAAATACTCTCTTATCACTGTTATAACAGCTGTAATACTTATTAGTATTTGTGTTGCTTTAATTGGAGAGGTTCCTGAATATTCTTTAATTAAAGATGATCCAGCGCGTAATATTAATGAATTTATGACTGCTTTTTTTAAAGCACTGGCTTTTCCTTGGGTGGGAAGACCTGCTTTATCTTTATTATTATGGTTACCATTTTTAACTTTTTTATTCGTAACCATACGTCAGGCAACAACATTGACCCCTAAGACACGTTTAATTTTGGCATTGGGTTTTTGGAGTATTTTACAAATCATTGCCTTAGCTTATGCACGTGCCAACTCTATTCCTTTTCCTTCTGCGCGACATATGGATATTTTTTATTTTGGGCTGCTTGCTAATGCCCTCTCTCTATTTTATCTATTGCTGTTTTGTTATAAAAAAGCACCTAAGTATAGTAACAAAATAAAAGGATTTACACTTCTTTGGGGTATTTTAATCACTGTGGGAACTATTGCATTAGTTGGCAATACCATTACTGTTATCACAAAAAAAACTGATATAACACAAGTACAAATTGTTGACTTAAAGAAATATTTAGCCAGTAATGATCCCAGTGTCTTTAAAGAACCGCCTTATATTCCTTTACCCAGTATTCAATATTTTACTCATATACTAAATAATAAGGCATTACTTAGCAGTTTACCCAGCTACTTAAAACCGCCTGTTGTCCCTAAAATAGGCCTATCTGGTTTTTATCCTAATGGCTTAGAAAATAAAATATTTATGAAAGATAAATTACTAACTTTAGGTTCTTATTCTACAAGCTTAAAACAAGCACAATTAGGTAAGTTACAATTACAAGGGCAACCGACTACACTGCCTTATTTACGTTTATCTGTCTTCAGTGATAATCCACAAGCTGATGGTTTACATGTTTCATTACGGCTACAAGGCGAAGAACCCCCCCCTCAAATAATAGAGCTATCAATGGGGCAAGCACATGTCTGGCAGGATATCACTTTACCAATGCCTGCATCCCCTTATGAGATTATTGTAGAAGATAACAGTGATAAACACTGGATTGCAGTGGGATTGCCTGATGCACTGGGGCGTGCTACGGTTTATAATCAAAAGCTACTCCCTTATGCTGCTTATATCTTTACTATAGGTATGATTGGGTTTTTACTGCTTACCTTATTATTTCGCTTTTCCAAGCATCCTTAATTTTTGAATAGAGTACTTTATTATGTGTGGGACATGTGGTTGTACGATTACAGAAGGTAATCAACATTTAGTCACAGGTGATGGGCAACATGCACACACCGAAAAAGGAGGCAAAGCGGTTGATATTTTACAAAATTTACTCTCTGCTAATGATCATCAAGCACAACATAATCGTGAACATTTTGATAAACATGCGGTATTAGCCATCAATTTAATGTCTTCCCCAGGGACAGGAAAAACGGCTTTATTGGAAACTACTATTGAAGCCTTAAAAGAAGAGTTTTCCATTGCAGTCATTGAAGGTGATCTAGAAACTGAAAATGATGCTAATCGTATTCGTGCCCATGGTGTGCCAGCCGTTCAAATTGTCACAGGGACTGCTTGTCATTTAGATGCACATCTTGTACATAAAGCACTACATAGTTTAGATTTAGCTAAATTGGATATTGTTTTTATTGAAAATGTGGGGAATTTAGTGTGTCCCGCCAGCTTTGATCTAGGACATCACAGTAATATCACTTTACTTTCCACAACAGAAGGGGATGATAAACCTTTAAAATACCCAGTGATGTTTAGAGCTGCTGATGCAGTGCTGATCACTAAAACTGATTTATTAGCTGTATTAGATGATTTTTCATGTGAAAAGGTTAAAAGTAATATGCAACAATTGGCAAATACAGCTCCTGTTTTACAATTATCGGCTACAAAAAACCAAAATATTGAGCCGTGGTTAACATGGATACGGGCTGAAATACAAGCTTATAAAAAAAGGTTGGCAGAGGGCACAACACAACAACCAAAGATACAAGCTGACTCTATACATACACACTCTTCACACAGTTAGTAAGTGTTAAGTATGTATTATTCTCACTTTGGTCTACACAGCCCCCCGTTTAAAATCACCCCTAATACTGAGCTTTTTTACACAGGGGCGCAAAGAGGTCTGATTTTAGATGCCTTAGTGTATGCCATTGTACAAGGAGAAGGGATTGTCAAAGTGGTGGGGGAAGTAGGCAGTGGCAAAACAATGTTATGTCGTATGCTAGAAACCCGCCTCCCTCCTCATGTGAATATTATTTATTTAGCACAACCTAATTTACCTGCAGATATGATTTTACATGCGATTGCATTAGAAATGGGGCTGGATATTGATACACACACACACCGTTTAGAGGTGATGTATTGCTTAAATAAAGCATTACTAGAGCAGCACCACAATAATAAGCAAGTTGTTGTATTTATTGAAGAGGCACAAGCAATGCCTTGTGAGACACTGGAAGAAATTCGCCTACTCAGTAACTTAGAAACCAGTCATCATAAATTATTACAAATGGTATTATTTGGACAACCTGAGCTTGATGAAACTTTAAAAAATCATACTATTCGCCAAGTAACAGAGCGTATTACCCATCATTTTTATTTACCCTGCTTTACCAGAGCAGATATTGCAGACTACCTACAGTTTCGTTTACATGCAGTGGGCTATCGTGGTGGGGCATTATTTAGCCCTATGGCAGTTTTGAAATTATCTCATTATTCAAATGGTTTAACGCGCCGTATTCATATTCTTGCTGATAAAGCACTCTTAGCTGCTTTTGCCGATAGTACCTTAAAAGTAAAAACTAAACACATTCAACGTGCTGCACAAGATAGTGTTTTTATTCCCATGCCCTCCCCCCCTATAAAACATACTATTTTAATATGGATAATGAGCTTGATAATAATCGGAGGTATGGCTTATTTTTTTTTATTTCATACTTCATTAGTAGCAATATTCCCCACTTTAATTGAAAAAGTTGCAGACACAAATAAACCAGTACCAGTAGTCAATATGCAATATGTGACAAATTTTCCTGTACTTAATACACGTCTACAGGCCACTCGACAGTGGTTAACAAATACCCCCAATGATAGTTTTACCCTACAAGTACTGGCTGCACCTTTAGATAAACAAGCTGATATTGAGAAATTATTAAACCATTCAGACGTACAAAAAATTATTAATAAGCTATACCTATTTAAACAAACAAAAGAGTGGGTACTTATTTATAGTCATTTTTCTCAACGAGAACATGCACAGCAAGCAATAACTGCATTGCCTTATATTTTAAAGAAAAATCAACCTTTCCTACAAACCATTGCCAACTTATACACACCTTAAATGCTACATACAGTTAATACATCCCCCTTTGAAAAAAATACACTACAACGTTGCTTACAATTTGTTGAAGCCGAAAGTGCTGTATTACTAATAGAAAACGCTGTCTATGCAGCAACTAGTCATACACCTTATACAGCTATGATAGTTTCGGCATTACAGCACCATCATATCTATGTATTATTACCTGATTTACTTAGCCGAGGGGTTGATGAAAATACAATTATTGAAGGGATTAATCCTATTGATTATGATGGCTTTGTAAGCTTAACAATTAAGCATACTCCTTTTAAAGCATGGGTTTAGCTCTTGTATTTACTCTGCTGTAGTCATGTTGCGCGCACTTGGTATTGAATTTTAGTTTGCCATACAATAATAGTGTGATGATGAATATATCAAAAATGTTGTATATAACCTTATTAAATCATGCTAGATTTTTATAGTATTGCTAAGCTAAAGAGTAGAGTTCAATATTGCCTCCTCCTACTTTAAATATGAAAGGAATATCTATTATATTTGATATGGTGTGATTGAGAGCATGGTTGCGATATTTTAATTTTTTAACTCTACTACATAACCTTAGTTACTAAAGAATAATAAAGGTGTATATTTTGCTATGTACTATGATGGTCAATTTTTTGTAAATATTAAGAATATCCCTTATATTTTAGTATATAGTGCCTTGCCAAATTAAGAGAATAAAATCATGTATATATGGAAAAAACATCATCACCATATGTCAAAAATAGTTTTTCTCTCTATATTTTTGCCTACATTAGGGGCACTGCTGTGTCTTGGTTTTTTTTGGGGAATTAATGCCTATTATCTATTTAAAAATGAAGAAAAAATAATTAATGAGTTTTACCTTGAGCAAGAAAAAATAAAATTAAAACAAGAAATTTCAACCATTTTTCAAAATATTAGCTATGAATCCTCTCATCAAGAACAACAATTGAAATCAAATTTAAAAAAAGAAGTTTATTATGCCTATGAGGTTTTAGATAATCTTTATAATACTTATCATAAACAATACAGTGATGAGATGGTAAAAAATATTTTACTTACTACCTTGGAGAATTTGCACTCAGCCCCTGATCATAAATATTATTTTGTATATGATATAAACCAAAACTTACCTCAAATAAAAGCTTCTTTTTCCCAAAAAGAAGGGCAGCATATTCCTGTTGATGATCTAGATACTGTACTAAAACTAAAAGAAGGTTTTTCCTACTACCAATGGTATAAACCTCACCATATTAGTAGCCAAAAATATGCAAAAATTAGTTTTTTAAAGCTTTTTTCTCCTTATAACTTTGTTATTGGTTTAGGCTATTACATAGATGATTTTGAAGAAAATTTAAAAAATTCATTACTGACTGAATTAATTAGAAATCATCATCATGAACATACTGATCATAAAAAGCTATTTGCCTTTATATCACCTAATGACTCCCCTATAGAAACCTCCCCTTTTATACTAAATATAGAAAAATTAGAAGGGGAGTATATTACAAAAAAAATTAACGCTTCATTAGAAGGAAAAGAAAAGGGGATTGTTTTTTATCAATGGTATGAAGGGGGGAAAAAAATTGACAAAATGGCTTATTTGCATTTAATAAGTGAATGGGGAACATGGATTGGTATGACAGTTTCATTAGTTGATATTTATGTTCAAATAGAGGCTACAAAAAAAAAATTAACCACTAATTTTTTTTACCAACTTATTGTAATTATAAGTTTAATTTTTGTCATTAGTCTCCTCATATTTTTTTTAGCAAAACGCCTAAAAAAGGAAATCAATACAAGTTTTACCAACTTTTCCTTATTTTTTCGTCAAGCCGCACTAGACACTGCGCTTGTAGAGAAAATACAACCCCAATTTTCTGAATTTAAGCAATTAGCTTTATTGGCTAATCATATTATTTTAAAACATAAGCTTGCTTTAAATAAGTTACAAAAAAGTGAGCAACGTTTTGATTTAGCCATGAATGCAATTTCTGATGGTTTGTGGGATTGGAATATTGTAGAAAATCATATTTATGTCAGTCCTCGTTATATGAGTATATTGGGCTATGAAGAAGGGGAATTTTCAGGGGAGGTAGAACGTTGGTTTGCCTTAATTCATGAAGATGATAGAAATAATGCATTGCGACAACTAAAAAAACAGTTAGATAATAAAACGGATACCCATGAACATGAATTTCGTATTCGCACTAAGCAAGGTGGTTATCGTTGGATTTTGTCACGAGGACATGTGGTTGAGCGCGACAGTTCTGGGCATCCCAATCGTATTATAGGAACACATGTTGATATCACAGAGCGAAAAATTACAGAAAATGAGCTGACTTATCAGCGCCACTTTTTACGGCATATTATTGATTTAATACCCAATGCTATTTTTGTAAAAAACAAACAAGGACATTATATTCTTGCTAATAAAAAAATGGCGGAATTATTAAATACAAACCCTGAGGAGATGATTGGAAAATCTGATCAGGATTTTTTACACTCAACAGAAGCAAAAATACTGGCTCATCATGATCATGATGCCTTTGAATATACTGATATCCCTTTAGTTGTTGAAGAACATATTACCCATGCTTTAACAGGCAAAAAGCATTATATTCAAACAATAAAACGCACTTTACATGAAAAAGAAGATATTTATTTATTATGTGTAGCACTAGATATCACCGCATGGAAACATTCAGAAATAGAGCTACAGCAAGCAAAAGAACAAGCAGAGCTAGCAAATAAATCAAAAAGTGAATTTTTAGCTAATGTGAGTCATGAAATACGTACGCCTATGAATGCTATTTTAGGCTTTGCAGATATTTTAAAACAAGAGATACATGAACCTCAATGCCAAGAGTACTTAGCCGCAATTAATAGCAGTGCAAAAGCATTGCTGGTATTAATTAATGATATTTTAGATTTATCTAAAGTTGAGGCAGGAAAATTAACACTAGAATACAGTGCAATTAATATTTTACATATTTTAAAAGATATTCATACTGTATTTATTTCAAAAATAGAGGAGAAAAAACTAGATTATTCATTGGAGTGTCCAAAGGATTTCCCTCCTTCTTTATTGCTTGATGAAAACCGTTTGCGTCAAATTTTACTTAATATTATTGGGAATGCGATAAAGTTTACAGCCAGTGGGTATGTAAAAGTCACCTGTCATTTTTTTAATGAAGAAAATGGAAAAGTAAGCATCACTATCACAGTAGAAGATACAGGAATTGGTATCGATCTTTCTCAACATGAGGATATATTTTCCTCCTTTACCCAACAAAGGGGACAAAGCTATAGTAAATATGGGGGAACAGGTTTAGGTTTAACTATCAGTAAACATTTAGCAACTATGATGGGAGGAGATATTACTGTAGAAAGTGAGTATGGAGAAGGTAGTATTTTTACTGTTACACTCCCATATATTGAAGTCGCCTCATTGGTTATGGAAGAGGAGGCAGAACATGCTATTACAATTGACAGTGTAGTATTTGATATTTCAACTATATTAATTGTCGATGATATTGAGCTCAACCGTACATTATTAAAAGCTTATTTTACACAAGCAAATTTAAATTTTTTAGATGCTGAAAATGGTGAGCAGGGGATTTATTATGCAACAAAACATAAACCTGACATTATTCTAATGGACATAAAAATGCCCATAATGAATGGTGATAAAGCCATTGAGTTAATTAAAAAGAATAAAGAAACACAGCATATTCCTATCGTTGTGATTACTGCATCAGTGATGAAGCATAATACTGAAAAAATAAAAGCAGAATGTGATATTTTTTTACAAAAACCAATTAGTAAGCAGGAGTTATTTAGCGCATTAATGAAACTTTTACCTTACCATCTTCAAGAAGCGCATATTCATACAGATATTTTGCCTGAAACAGTTCCCTCTCAGCCTATAGTAACAGCACTTACTGCTGAAGAACTCACCACCTTATGTGAACAACTTGATACACATTATTACCCACTATGGCATGAACTTAATGGGGTTCAAACAATTAATGATTTAGAGACATTTGGAGAAGATATCCATCAATTAGGAAAACAATTTAATTGTGAACAGCTCATACAGTGGGGGGAAAAATTATTTAAGCAGGCAAATCATTTTGATATGGATGGCTTAACCCAAACAATGGACAAGTTCCCAACACTTTATCATGATTTAAAGAAATTACAGAAAAGCTAATTTAAAGCTTTCGTTGGCAGTGCATAAGAAGGGCTTGCCCATTTGGGAATATCTTGTACAGCAGCTTTATTACTTAATTTAAATAAATACTGTATATCTTGCTGTGCAATGTCTAGCTCATAACGTTTATGGCAATGTGGGCAGTAATGGGTATTTTTACACCATGTTTCTAAAAAAATTGTATTAATTATAATGGTAATATGAAATTCTTGCTGACAAGACCAACAGGCTAATTTTAATGTATGTGCCATATTTAACCCCTATTTTTTTCTATTATAAGTAAATTGAATACATCACTGTTAATCATATACCCTATATTATATATAATATTACGCTTTTCCTTTTTATCATAAATATAGTTTACATATCAACCTTAAAAAATCTTACTTCACAATCATATTATAGCAATACAGTGATGATTTTATTCCTTTCTATTTATATGAAAATAAAACTATATTTCAATTCTTATCACTATATATAGTGCAAGCTATTATAATAAATAGCTCAGCCATCAATGAGGCTCACTCATGCGTCAACTCCTTTTTTTTCTATTATTATACGGGCATATATCAGTATCAACTGCCGTTGATTTGCCTGATATTGGCAGTTCAGCTGATACACTCATTACACGAGCACAACAACGCCAATACGGTGATATGCTGTATAAATCATTGCATAAATATAATTTAATCACTGAAGATATTGCAGCAGATACCTATATTCAAAGTTTAGGTAATCGTTTGGCTTCTTTTGCAAAAGCGGCTGATCAACCTTTTCATTTTTTCTTAATCAATGATAAAAGTATCAATGCCTTTGCAACATTTGGAGGCTATATAGGTGTGCATATTGGCTTAGTGTTGAGTTCACGCTCAGAGGGAGAGCTTGCTGCCGTATTAGCACATGAAATTAGTCATATTACACAACAGCATTTAAGTCGTTCATTAGAAAAACGCAAAAGAAATACCATTCCACTTATGATTGCATCTGCTGTCGCATTGGCAGCAGGTGCCGCATCAGGAGATGGTGATGTAATTGAAGCAGCGGCTGCCGTGGCCTCCTATGGTAGCTATATGCTAGAACTAAAATTTACCCGTGATCATGAAAAAGAGGCTGATCGCTTAGGAATGCAGGTTTTATCTGATGCAGGCTTTAACCCTTATGATATGCCTGCATTTTTTGATGTGTTGTATAAAAAAAGCCGTTATTATACAAAGTACCCTGAATTTTTAAGCTCTCACCCAATTTCATTAAACCGTTTATCTGAAGCCACTAATCTAGCTAATAAATTACCTAAATTTAATAGCTTAAAAGAAGGTACACCACTGTATCATCTTATTCGTGCACGTTTATTAGTTGCCTCAACTGACAAGCTATCACCTTTAATCCAACAACTTGATACGATGTTAATTGATAAGCGTTATCGCAGTGAAAAAGCAGTACATTATGCATTGGCGCTTGCACAGTTAAAATTACACCGCCCAGAACAAGCAAAACCTCATATTGATTGGTTAGATAAATATGATGAAAAGCGAGTGCTATACCATGATTTACATGCACAATATCAAATAGAAAAAGGTAATGACCAACAGGCAGCCACTCTCTATAAAACGGCCTTATTACTGTATCCAAAAGATAATTTTCTAGGCTTACAGTATGCAAAACACCTTATTAGTTTACAACAAGGGCAAGCTGCTTTTCAGCTTTTATCAAGCTTAAATAATACCTATTATCCTATTTATTATTTGTATTTATCACAAGCTTACCAATTACTAGGTAAAAAAATACAGGCTCATATTAATTTAGCAGAATACCATGCATTACGTGGAGAATTAAAAGCAGCCATTGCACAACTGACCTTAATTCGTCGTCAAAAGAATGTTGATTACTACTTGCTAACAAAAGTAAATGCACGTTTAAAAGAGCTAAATAATGCCTATAATGAAATTAAAGCATTAGATAATTCCTAATATTCATTTTTTATCAAAAATTAAAACAGAATAAGGTGTTTATAAGTGAACATGCTATGCTATGGCACTATCTATTCACCTTTATAGAGAGTACTTAATGGAAAACCTGTTTGAAGCAGCACATCGATGTCTAATGAGCTGTGATATCGAAGAGAAATTACGTTTAACAGAAGAAACTGTTGCTGCATGGCGAACAAACAGTTTAAGCATGACAGATGATACCGCTACTCAGCGTATTGAAGAAGCAGGTATTCCGACTACACTGCGTTTAGTGCCTCCGCGTGAATTGCCCCGTCGCCGCTTAGGTGCAACAGGGGGTAAAGTGGCTCTATTACATGCTATTTCTCATATTGAATTTAATGCCATTAATTTAGCATGGGATGCTGTATATCGCTTTCGTAATCTCCCCACCTCTTATTATAGTGATTGGATAAAGGTTGCCCATGAAGAGGCCTATCACTTTCGCTTGTTACATGAGCAATTGAATAAAGAAGGGGTACAATATGGTGATATGGTGGCACATAATGGTTTATGGGAAATGGCAGTTAAAACCGATCATGATGTGATGGTACGTATGGCATTAGTTCCCCGTGTATTAGAAGCTCGAGGCTTAGATGCAACCCCTGCAATCATGCGAAAACTTAAGCAACATAACTCTCCTGAGTTGATTGATATATTAACGATTATTTTACGTGATGAAGTGGGTCATGTTGCTATTGGTACCCATTGGTTTCATCATTTTTGTCAGCAACGAGGCTGTGAGCCTGATAGTACATTTAAAATGCTTTTAAAACAGTATTATTCAGGTCAGTTACGTCCTCCTTTTAATACTGAAGCACGTTTAGCGGCTGGGTTCACCTCTGCTGAAATTGAAAGCTTAGAAAACTTATAAAAATAATCATATTTTATGAAATTATTGCTCGATAATCAGAACGCTTCTATAATAGCTAGGCTTTAGTAAATAGCGATTAATTAGTGAATTATAATTTACTATTCTCAATAGAAATTTTACTTTTTAATATACTACTTAATTTATGCTTTATATTTCCTAATAAATACGATGCATTTTCATATTTTGATGTCTTACTTTCTTGGTTACATCCTTTTTTATTATTTGTAGAACTATGTCATATATTTTAGATGCATTAAAAAAAGCAGAGCATGAACGCACTCAGCAACATAGTCTCAATACAAGTACGTTATTTAGCTCTAAATCAGCACATAGCAATACAGTTGTTTCACATAAAATATTAGTTTATATAAGTATTGCTATGATGAATATTTTGCTAATAGTAGGTTTATTCTTATTTTATAAGCAATCTAATGATACAGAGATACCTGTAAATTTGCATAAAACTAATACAGTGAAGATAACTGAAGAAAAACCAATGCCCTTGGTCAGTACAGGAAAAAATAATACACCACCTACTCCTGCTATAGAGGAAATTCAACAAACAACAGAAAATAAAAGAGAGATAAATAATAATAAAGCAGCCATTTCTAGTGGGACTGCAAGCTTAAAACAACATGCCCAATTAGAGCCAGCATCCTCTATTTCATTGCCTGTTTCCTCTACAATAAAAAATAATAAGCTATATTTTTTAAATGAACTACCTAGCAATATACAAAATACATTGCCAAAATTGGAGATAAATGTACATGTTTATTCTGCAGTCCCTAAACAACGGTTTGTACTACTCAATGGTAAACAATATACAGAAGGTACACCGATAGCAAAAGATTTGAGAGTTAAAGAGATTCAGCCTGATACTGTTATTTTTCAGTATAAATCTTATAAATTTAAATTATTGCGCCCTTAATATGATAAAAAGAAAGAGTTTTTCATGCATAGCTTATTAAAACGTCAATTACGTATTGCAGGGTTCGATACGGATACATTACCTACAGATCTTGCTTCATGGCAAACTTTTTTATCCCGTATTGATAACTCTTATCTGAATGCAGAGCGTAATCGTGAATTAATTGAGCCACAACAACTAATGGAAGGAGGATTATCAGCACATACTATTTTTCAAACTATTCAAGATGGCTTATGTTTATTTGATAAACAAGGGCAACTTGTTTTTATCAATATTGTTGGGCAACATTATTTACCACAAGCTAAACTACGTATTACCAGTTTAACAACATTATTAGATAATTTTCAATTACATAGTCGAGATGATAGTGTTAAAGTATTAGAGCATTCAGATATTGTTGATATTATTTCATCAGGGGCGGCTATTCGTGATAGCAATGCATGGCTAAAACAATCTGATGAAAATAAAATTCCTCTTACTGCAGAATTCTCATCAATAAAAGATATTAAAGATCAAACTGTTATTGGTTATATATTACACTTTAGTGATATTACCGAATTAAAAAATGTTGAAAATGCACTTATTGCAGCAAAAAACACTGCAGAACAAGCCAGCCAAACAAAATCACAATTTTTATCTAGCATGAGTCATGAGCTTCGCACCCCCATGAATGCTATATTAGGTTATGGAGAATTACTAAAAGAAGATTTAGCCATCCCTATTACAGAAATGGAAGCAGATTACGTTGATGATATGCAACAATATGTGACCAATATTTTACAAGCAGGCTGGCATTTACTAGAGTTAATTAATAAAGTACTTGATTTAACCCGTATTGAAGCAGGAAAATTAGAGGTCACTATTGCAAGTGTTGATATTATTGATTTATTAAAAGATTGCTTAAATTTAATTAAACCGCTTGCTGAAAAACGTAATATTACTATTTATAATACAACAGAAGCCTTATCTCCCACTTATGTTTTAGTTGATAAAGCACGCTTAAAACAAGTCATTATTAACTTATTATCTAATGCAATTAAATATAATAGTGAAGCAGGAAGTATTCATATTGTTTTAGATCGCTTAAAAACTCACCATATGCGCTTAAATATTACTGATACAGGGAAAGGCTTAACGGTTGAGCAACAAAGCAAAATTTTTGAGCCTTTTACACGTTTAGAAAATGTCAATTTAATTGAAGGCACAGGGATTGGTTTAACCATTACAAAACGTTTATTAGAAATGATGGATGGTAGTATTGGGGTTGAAAGTGAAGTGAATAAAGGCAGTACTTTTTGGATTAATATTCCAACAGGGAAAATAGAACATCCTGCTAATGAAGAAGGTGATAATCTCAATACACTAGCAAAAGATAAAAAGTATACTTTGCTCTATATAGAAGATAGTCGTACAAATGTCAGTTTAGTGGCAGAAATATTAAAATCACGCCCTGATATTGCTTTAATGTCAGCACACACAGGGGAAATGGGCTTAGAGGTTGCTCACCTTCATAAACCTGATCTTATTTTGTTAGATATTAATTTACCGGGGATTGATGGGTTTGAAGTATTTGAAGCATTAAAACAAGATGACACAACAAATAAAATCCCTGTCTTGGCCTTAAGTGCGAATGATTCAGTGATTAATTTAGACCGAGGTAAAGAAGTTGGGTTTTTAGAGTATATTGTTAAACCACTAGATATTAGAGGTTTTCTACACGCTATTGATACCGCATTTGAATTAAGAGAGCAGCTTAGAAAAAATGAATAAAAAATAGCTTTAACCCACTTCACCTTGTGAATTCTGTAATAATAAATTGATAGTGAGCAGTAAAGTAACCTAAGGAGATGATTATGCATAGCCTAGCAACAGAATGTTGTCATGTATGTGATAGCAGTATAAAACCTTTAAGTGTCGCTGAAGCTCGCCATTTTCTTGTACAGCTTAATGGCTGGATATTACAGGAGGAGGCTAAAGATATTCAACAAACATTCACCTTCAAAAATTACTACCATACCATGGCATTTGTGAATGCCGTCGCATGGATAGCTCATCAAACCAATCACCACCCTGATATGGAAGTCAGTTATAAAAACTGTGTTGTACGCTACACGACACACGCTATTGGCGGCTTATCTAAAAATGATTTTATCTGCGCAGCAAAAGTAGATGCTTTATTTGCCACACAACAACAAAATAGCTCTACTGACCCAGTTGGTGAAATGAATATGTAATCGCTGTGTTGATAATAACTATCAAGAATATATAAAAAAAGGGGCTAAGCAGCCCCCTTTTTTATTTCTACATTAGTATGTTAAATCAGTAATTAAAACTGTTCATCATCCATTTCTAAAATAGCTTCTGCTCCTTGTTGCATGGCTAAAGATAAGCCTACACATTGGGTCAGCATGTAATCAGCAAAACAGCGTGCGGTAAGTACTTTTGCTTGATAAAAAGCAGTATTGCCTTCATTGTTATCAATTTTCTTTTGAGCAACAATTGCAGCACGCGCCATTTGCCAGCCCCCAACAACATTCCCAAATAAACGTAAGAAAGCAACCGATCCTGCAGCAGCATCTTTAGGAGCATTATTACTAAAGCGGTCAAGGATAAATTCAACTGCCACATCTAAAGCAATTAAGGCATTTTTTAAATTATCAGAAATCACAGTTCCATGATGACTATTAATTGTGCTGACTTCTGCGGCAACACCGCGTATTTCAAGGCTTAGTTTTTTGATAGTTACACCACCTTCCATCGCAATTTTACGCCCGATTAAATCAGCGGCTTGAATCCCTGTTGTGCCTTCATAAATCGTAGTAATACGGGCATCACGCATATATTGAGCTGCACCTGTTTCTTCAATGAATCCCATACCACCATGTATTTGTACACCTTGGTAAGCCACTTCATTTCCAATCTCAGTTGCCCAACCTTTAGCAATTGGAGTCAATAATTCAACTAAGGTCTGCATTTGCTTGGCTGTTTCTGCATCAGGGCTATTTTTAGCGTGATCAGTTAAACCTGCGGTGTAATAGGCTACGGCACGTGCTGCTTCAACATTGGCTTTCATCCATAACAGCATACGACGTACATCAGGGTGTTTGATAATCGCTACTTTTCCTAAAGAGCGATCCACCATATCACCGCCTTGAATACGCTCTTTTGCGTAAGTTAAAGCTTTTTGGTAGGCACGTTCCCCAATCGCTACCCCTTCTAAACCTACCGCTAAACGTGCGTGATTCATCATCACAAACATGTATTTTAAGCCTTGGTTTTCTTCCCCAACAAGGTAACCGACTGCCCCTCCATTATCACCAAAAGACATCACAGCGGTTGGGCTAGCATTAATCCCCATTTTATGTTCAATAGACACACAATAGGCATCATTTCGATCACCTAAGCTACCGTCATCATTCACCATGAATTTAGGCACAACAAATAAAGAGATACCTTTTACCCCAGCAGGCGCATCAGGAAGGCGTGCTAACACAAGATGAATGATATTATCAGTCATATCATGCTCACCCCATGTAATGAAAATCTTTTGCCCTGTGATCAGGTAATGATCACCATTAGGTACCGCTTTAGTACTGACTGCGGCTAAATCAGACCCTGCCCCCGGTTCTGTCAAGTTCATGGTACCTGTCCATTCCCCTGAAACCATTTTAGGTAAATAGGTGTTTTTTATTTCATCATTCGCATTGTGCTCAATCGCTTCAATTGCCCCTTGAGTTAACATAGGGCATAAGCTGAATGCCATATTGGCAGATTTCCACATTTCAGCTACAGCAGTTGAAATCAAGGCAGGTAAGCCCTGTCCTTCAAATTCAGGGTTACATGCTAAGCCTGCCCAACCTGATTCTACAAACTGTCCATAAGCTTCTTTAAACCCTGCGGCAGTGGTGACGGTGTTATCTTTAAATGTATTGCCTTCTATATCACCAGAGTGATTAATTGGTGCAAGGACTTCATTGGCTAATTTACCCGCTTCATCTAAAATCGATTCCACCAGATCAGGGCTTGCATCTTCACAATTAGGCAATGCGGCAATACTTTCTAAGCCTGCTAATTCGTTAATGACAAACTGCATATCTTCAAGGGGGGCAAAATAATCTGACATGTAAATCTCCTTACACATTGCTGTCATGCATGACATCTGTGATTCTGGTGGTACTTATTATAATGAGAGTGACTTGTGTATGTATATGAGTGAAGGGGGGTATATTTATATAATTGATCTGGATGAGTATATTGTATACTCACCCATTTTGTCACGAATTGAACTAACCGAGTTCGTTAGTTAACTCTGGTAATACGTCAAATAAATCAGCAACTAAACCATAGTCAGCCACTTGGAAAATAGGGGCTTCTTCGTCTTTATTAATAGCAACAATGACTTTACTGTCTTTCATTCCTGCTAAATGTTGAATAGCACCAGAGATACCGACTGCAATATACAGCTCAGGCGCAACAATTTTACCTGTTTGCCCCACTTGGTAATCATTGGGGACAAAACCTGCATCTACCGCAGCACGAGAAGCACCAATGGCGGCATTAAGTTTATCAGCAACCCCTTCCAATAATTGGAAGTTCTCACCATTCCCCATTCCACGTCCACCTGAGATAATAACGCGTGCAGCGGATAACTCAGGGCGATCTGAAACCGTTAATTCTTGTTTTACAAAGCTAGAAATCCCTGCATCTGCACCCGCATCAGGTGTTTCAATGGCTGCACTACCACCTTCTGCAGCCACGGCATCAAAGGCTGTCCCTCGTACAGTAATCACTTTAACATTATCTTGTGATTTAACAGTTGCTAAAGCATTACCTGCATACACTGGACGTACAAAAGTCTCAGCATTGACCACGGCAGTAATATCAGAAATTTGGGCAACATCTAATAAAGCCGCAACGCGTGGCATTACATTTTTGCCTGAGGTGGAAGCTGGGGAAATAAGGTGTGTCATGCCTTCTGCAAGGCTGACAATTAATGGCGCAAGGTTTTCAGCTAAATCATGGGCGTAATGGGCTGCATCAACGTGAATAACACGTGTCACACCTGCTACACTGGCAGCAGCAGTTGCTACAGCTGCACAATCTTGACCTGCAACTAATACCGCAATATCACCACCGATTTCAGTGGCTGCTTGTACAGCGTTTAAGGTGCCGCCTTTTAATTCTTTATTATCGTGTTCTGCAATAACTAAAACGCTCATGCTTAGATCACCTTCGCTTCGTTCTTTAATTTATCAACTAATTCTTGTACAGATTCCACTTTAACACCACCTTGGCGAACAGGTGGTTCTTCCACTTTCAGGGTCACTAAACGTGGTGCAACGTCTACGCCTAATTCATCAGGCGTTTTAACTGCTAAAGGTTTTTTCTTCGCCTTCATGATATTAGGCAGTTTGACATAACGCGGTTCGTTTAAGCGTAAGTCAGTGGTCAAAATAATAGGCAGTTGTAAAGAAAGCGTCTCTAAACCACCATCTACTTCACGAGTAACTTCTGCTTTACCCTCTACAATATTCATCTCAGAGGCAAAAGTACCTTGTGCCCAATTTAATAAAGCCGCTAGCATTTGCCCTGTTTGGTTGGCATCATCATCAATGGCTTGCTTACCTAAAATAACCATATCAGGTTTTTCTTCATCAACCACTGCTTTTAATAATTTAGCAACAGCTAGAGGTTGTAATTCAGCGTCTGTTTCCACAAGAATGGCGCGATCACCGCCCATTGCTAATCCTGTACGTAATGTGTCTTGGCATTGTTTTACGCCCATTGACACTAATACAACTTCATCCGCTACTTTAGCTTCTTTTAAACGTACCGCTTCTTCTACAGCAATTTCGTCAAAGGGGTTCATTGACATTTTAACGTTAGCAGTTTCTACACCTGACCCATCCGCTTTTACACGAACCTTTACGTTATAGTCAATTACGCGCTTAACAGCGACTAATACTTTCATTCCTATCTTCCTATGAAGTTGAACTCAAAACGTGCGAGCGTGCCAATCTCAACTAAAAATACATGCATGAAATAATACAGTGTTTGTACTGTATACAACATGAAATCATTTCCCTTACCTAATTAAATAATAGATTAAATAATAGGGGGTAATGATAAATAAACTGGGGCTATCCCCTGCGCTTTATACCCAAGCCGATAATATAAGCATCGTAAACAGGTCTTTTGAATTATACGGTTGCATTAAAGCTTGTCAAGGGTGTTAAATTTTTTTAACTATGGTATGTTATTAATATAACTATATTTTTTATATTTTGGCTTGTTTTTCTGCCAAATGGTTATACAAAATCCTGCTTGACGTTTACGTAAAGTGTAACCTAAGATGACAAGAAGTCATAGTCCTGTTATCTTATTTTGTTATAATTTCATCAATATGTACAAACGTATTAAGTAAATTGATAATAAAATCAATAAATTAATTTTATCCATACAATAGGGAATAACAATAATGAGTGATTTACACGGATATTACATCGAAGATTTATCTGAAGGGATGACTGCAAGCTATGCAAAAACAGTCACTGATGCAGATGTTGTCTTATTCGCAGGAATTTCTGGTGATGATAATCCTGTGCATATTAACCAAGAATTTGCCGAAAACAGTATGTTTAAACAACGTATTGCCCACGGTATGTTAAGTGCTGGCTTTATTTCAGCCGTATTAGGCACAAAAATGCCTGGGCCGGGGGCAATTTACATCTCTCAAAGCTTAAAATTTAAAGCCCCTGTACATATTGGCGATACAGTGAAAGCCACTGTCACTATTTTAGAAGTGCTTGCACCAAAACGCCGTGTGACCTTAAAAACAGTGTGTACAGTAAAAGATACTGTGATTGTAGAAGGGGAAGCAGTTGTAATGGTTAATTCACGCAACAAATAATCTCCGCATTTAAAATTAGGCGAAGCACACTGCTTCGCTTAATTTTTACCTACCTGCCTTAATTAACTTGTTGTGTTAAACTCAGGTAGTTGCGTATTATTACTGACATGGTAGTTTAAAATAGCGTGGAACTCACTGGGGTCTTTAATCTGTGTGAGCTCACCTTCTTTAGGGAAAAGCTTATCTTGTAAACGTGATAACCAAAAGCGTAATGCTGCGGCACGTAACATGGTATTAAAGGATGCTTTTTCTTCTTCAGGTAATGGGCGTACAGCTTGATAAGCGTGTAACATTGCATTAAAGCGTGCTTCTTCCATTTCCCCCGAATCAGTACAGCACCAATCATTGAGTAATACCGCTAAATCATAGACAAAGGCATCATTACAGGCGTAATAGAAGTCGATTACCCCTGCTAATTTTCCGTCATGAAAGAGTGCATTATCACGGAATAAATCAGCATGCACCACACCAGAAGCAAGATGATTAGACCAATGCTGCTGTTGATAGTTCAACTCTGCCTGTAATAAGGCTTTGCCTTCTTCTTCAGGAATACGATCTAATAAACGCTCTGCTGTTTCCATACGCCACACATGCCCACGTGTATTCACACGGTGTTGGGTAAAATTAGGGCTTAATAGATGTAATTGGGCTAAAGTTTCCCCCATAATACGACATTGTTCAATATTGGGGTTTTTAATATCCCCCCCTTGTAACCTCTCTACTAAGGCAGCAGGTTTATCACACAAATGGCGTAAAAATGCCCCAGCATTATCGGCAATTGGTCGTGCACTGGGCACACCTCCATCAGCAAAAAATGCCATTAAGTCAAGAAAATAACCTAACTCATCAAACTCATGTTGTTCAAACAAAGTCAGAACAAAACGCCCTTGAGTAGTGGTGACAAAATAGTTGGTATTTTCAATACCAGCACTGATTCCTTCATATTCAACTAACTCACCAACAGAATAATGAGCTAGGAAAGTATCAAGTTCTTCACGTTCAACAGTAGTATAAACAGACATGCAATATGATCAAATGGAGTGATAAACAGAGGTGATAATAAATCAATAAGCACCGATAGTTTACCTGATCGATGCTACAGTGACTAGATTACCAACTTAATAAAACCCATTGGGGCACAAATGCACTGTGATCAAGTTCATGATCTGTGGTTTCTAATACCCCATCCCCATCATGATCAATCATATAATAAGAACGTCCAATACTGGGATTCACTTTGACCATATACAGTTTCCCACGCAAACGATACTCCTCCACTAACTCTTTTTTACGTTTGATAATGGTCACTTCAGGTTCTAATTGCGCTTTAGCTTCAGCTTCTGCTGCCCGTCCTTGCTCTTCTGTCACTTCAGGTGGGGGCGGAACATCTTCTTCAATACTATAAGCATTGTATGAAACCAAGCCACATAATAAAGTACATAAAATTCGACGCATTATTTATTATCCTTAATCTAATTTAGAGTTGAAAAAGTGAACTATTTTGTTGTGCTTTTTCGGAATCATAATTCTGATAATAGTCGAAAATAGCTTCTAATACTTGTTCAGGGGTTTCTACAATTTTAATTAAGTCTAAATCTTCTTCAGAAATCGTATTTTCAGGGATTAAAGTATCAACAAACCAATCCATTAATCCCTGCCAAAATTTAGCATTGACTAATACGATAGGGACTCTAGGGACTTTACAAGTTTGAATCAGGGTTAAAATTTCACTTAATTCATCCAATGTCCCAAAGCCCCCCGGCATGGCAACATAGGCTGAGGCGTATTTTACAAACATCACTTTACGCGTAAAAAAATGGCGAAAATGTAAAGAGACATCTTGATAACCATTATCGTGTTGTTCATGAGGGAGGCTGATATTCAATCCAACACTTAAGGAATCTCCTGCAAACGCACCTTTATTTGCCGCCTCCATAATCCCTGGCCCTCCCCCACTGATCACAGAAAAGCCTGCATCAGATAAGGCGCGAGCAATGTCTTCTGTGAGTAAATAATAGGGGTGATCAGCAGCAAAACGTGCAGAGCCATAAATACTCACCGCAGGGGGGATTTTTGCCATGCGATCAAAGCCTTCAACAAACTCTGACATGATTTGAAAAACCCGCCACGGTTCACGTACTAAATCAACTTTTGTTGCAGGTCGTGCAATCGGGGCAAGCATTGTTTTACCATTTTTCTTTTTCATACTAAATTCCTTACATTAACCCCATATAAAATACCTTCCTGTATGGGTCTATTACCTAAATAAAACAGGAAAAATATAAAAATATAGCGTAATTTTTAATTTAAACAATGTTTTTTATAAAAAATAGATTCTTGATTATTTTCATTATTTAATGATAATCATAGTTATAAAAAGAGAAAGCCATGAGGGTATCGAAAATTTATAACAGGTATATGTCTACGTTGAGGGCGTTATCAGTGATAACAAGAAATGAGCAAGTATCATAGGAAAAATGATACAGAATATTTTCAAAGAAGTATTATTTATTAAGTATACTTAAATTAATGGAGAAGGAAAAAGCGAGCATATCTGATTGCAGCAAGATTGAGAGCAGGCTAATATTAAAATTAGCCTACTCTTTAGTGATATGATAAAAAAGCCAAATGTTTAAATAGATTACATACCTAAATAAGCCGCTTGCACTTTCTCATTTTCTAATAATGCTTCACCTGTATCACTTAATACAATCGTACCTGTTTCAATCACATACCCCCGATCTGCAATAGATAACGCAGCATGGGCATTTTGTTCAACTAAAAAAATAGTAATCCCTTGGCTACGCAAGCGTTTTACTATCTCAAAAATCTCATGGACTAACAAAGGCGCTAAACCCATACTAGGCTCATCAAGCAGTAGCAATTTAGGGCGTGCCATTAACGCACGTGCCATAGCTAGCATTTGCTGCTGTCCACCTGATAAATTGCCTGCTGCAAGGCGGCGTTTTTCTCGAAGAATAGGAAAGGTGTCATACATTTTTTCCATATCTTCTGCCACCTGTGCTTTAGGCTGGCTATAACCGCCTAATAACAAGTTATCCTCAATAGACATAGGTCCAAATACTTGCCGTCCTTCAGGCACTTGAGAAATTCCCATACCCACCCGTTTCTCAGGTGCACAGGAAGTAATATCTTCATTATTAAATTCCACATGCCCACTGGAAGCTGCTTGTACCCCTGAAACAGTGCGTAATAAGGTTGTTTTTCCCGCCCCGTTTGCACCGACTAAGGAAACTAACTCGCCTTCATTAACCGTTAAATCAATGCCCCGTAGGGCTTGAATACGTCCATAATGACTGGTTAAGCCGCTAATTTTTAGTAAGGTATTTGCCATGTTATGCCCCCAAGTACGCAGTAATAACTTCTGGATTTTCACGCACTTGTTTTGCAGTCCCTTCAGCTAATTTTTTACCATAGTCTAAAACTAAAATATGATCAGAGATATTCATCACCAACTTCATATCATGTTCCACAAGTAAAACCGTCACCCCTGATTCAGCCACTTTTTGAATGAGGGCTTCAATCTCAGCGGTTTCTTTTGGGTTCAAGCCTGCCGCAGGTTCATCCAATAGTAATAAATTGGGTTGAGCTGCTAAGGCACGGGCAATTTCTAAACGCTTTAAGGCACCATAAGGCATACTGTCCGCATCACTGAAGATATAATCCTCTAAGCCTACAAAGTGCATGAGTTCAGCCGCTTTTTCTTCACATTGCTTTTCACCACGTATAATAGCAGGTAGACGTAGCATAGCAGGAAAAAAACCTGTATTAAGATGTAGATGATTACCCATCATCACATTTTCCCGTGCGGTCATATTAGCGCAGATTTGTAAATTCTGAAAAGTACGACTCATGCCCATTTTAGCTAAGGTATAAGGGGGTTTACTGGCAATACTTTCCCCATTTAAGGTAATGCTGCCTGTGCTGGGTGTGTAAACGCCTGTAATGAGATTAAATAAGGTGGTTTTTCCTGCACCATTGGGACCGATCACAGAGTGAATAGTGCCTTCTGAAATAGAAAAACTCAAATCATCAATCGCACATACACCACCAAAATTCTTGGTTAAATTCTCTACATGTAACAGCGTCATACTATGGTCTCCTTTTCATTGACGCTAACAGGGTGGGGATTAAACCTTTAGGAAGGAAAATCATGGTTAACATGAGAATCAAGCCAAAAATCATGGTTTCATAATCTTCAAAGCCGCTAAGTAGCTGCGGTAATAAAGTTAAGATAGCCGCCCCAATCACTGCGCCAAAAGTAGAAGCCATACCACCAAGTACAACCATAGTGACTAATTCAATAGAATGGAAAAAATCAGACACAGAAGGGGTGATAAACCCAGAGTAGTGGGCTGTTAAGCTTCCCATCACACTGGCAAAGATGGCAGAAACAACAAAAACAAGCACTTTATAACGGGTGGTATCAATACCCACGACTTGTGATGCCACTTCAGAGCCATGTACGCCGCGTAAGGCGCGCCCTACAGGAGAGTGGATAATATTCAACACTAACCAAACACTGAGTAATAATAAACCACCGATAACCCAGTACCATGTTTGTTCGCCATAAAGCTCCCAACCAAAGAGAGTTAATGAAGGAACCACCATCCCATCGGGCCCTCCTGTAATATGCTCTTCAGTATTCAGGACAATTGAAATAATAATCCCTAAGCCTAAAGTTGCCATGGCAAGATAGTGACCTTTGAGTTTTAAAATAGGGCGGGCGACAACAAAGGCGAGCAAACCAACCAATGCCGCCCCAACAATTAAGGCTAACATCGGTGACCAGTTATATTGACTGGTGAGTACGCCTGAAAAGTAAGCACCAATACCTAAAAAACCTGCATGACCCAGACTGATTTGCCCTGCATAACCAATGAGTAAATTTAAGCCAACAACAATGATGGCATTAATACCGATATGAATTGCCACATCATAGTGGAAATTATTGGACATAAAAAAAGGCAGCACAGCAATGACAAGCGCAAGCAGTGCCAAACCTGTTGTACGAGGATTGATCAGCATGATTATACGCGCTCCGTGCTACGTGCCCCAAAGAGTCCATTTGGCATAAAGAAGAGAATAAATAAAATAAGAATAAAGGGCATGGCATCTTTATATTCTGAAGAGATATAGCCTGCTGCCATCATTTCAGTGATACCAAGGATAACCCCCCCAACAATTGCGCCGTAAAAGTTTCCTAAGCCGCCTAATACCGCTGCAACAAAGCCTTTTAAGCCTAACATGATCCCCACATCATAGGCAGTTAAGGTAATCGGTGCAATAATAATGCCTGCGACCGCGCCTAGCATTGCAGAGAGTCCAAAACTGATTAAGAGAATAAAATTGATATTAATCCCCACTAGCTGTGCAGCTGTGCGATTATGTGCTGTGGCTAAAATAGCTTTACCAAGTAAGGTACGGTTAAAGAAGTAACCAAGACAGATCACCATAATCACTGTGATCACAAGTACCCAAATACTTTGCGGTAAAATACTGGCACCAAAGAAATCTAAGGGGGTATCACCACTAAAAGAAGGCATAGGGTGAATTTCTTTTCCCCATACTACTTGTACTAGCCCACGTAAAAACATGGAAGCACCAATGGTGATAATAATTAAGGGAACAACCCCTGCACCCCGTGCAGGTTCTACAGCTAATTTTTCAAGTAAAAAACCTGCTGCCACGGTAATCAGCACAGCCGCGACAATAGCAAGTGGCATAGGAAAACCTAGCCCCATTAAAAAAACGGTGGACATGCCACCAAGCATTAAAAATTCACCTTGTGCAAAGTTAATCACATGGCTGGCATTATAAATAATGGAAAACCCTAGCGCGACTAATGCATAAGTCGCCCCGACGGTAATACCCGAGAGGAGGTATTGTAAAAATTCTGCAAACATGGCGTTATAATCCTTTGCAATCCTTATACCTTATTCGCACAGGCAAGTGACAACGCAACACCAGTGATACAGAAGAGAACGCAGCATAGTCTACATGATTAAAAGTAGAGTATGATGATGTCTTGTTCTCTCCGTAACAAACTGATTAATTTGACTATATGTAAAATGATGCGTTGTATTATGTGACGATAAAAGACACTGACCATTCGCTCGTTTGTTCTTTATGTATGGGATCACACTTGAGTCGATAGTTACCGAGAAGTGGTGATTACAAATAAAGAAGTAAAGAGTGAATAGCACATACTATTTACTTAATTAAAGCCCATTGAGAATCTTTAATTTCTAGCATTTTAAAGGCAGAAAGGTCTAAGCCCATGTGATCAGTCGCAGACATATTTACAATCCCAGCAGTACCGATATAGCCTTGTGTTTGTTCTAGTGCATCACGTACCTTAGCTTTGTCTACAGTGCCTGCTGTTTTTACTGCATTTAAGGCAAGCATTAAAGCATCATAGGCATGTCCACCAAAGGTTGAAACACTAGATTTGTAGGTTTCTTCATAGGCTGTTTTATAGCCCATTAAAACAGGTTTTTGTGGATCATTATCTTCTAATTGATCAGGCACTAATAACGCGGCAGCAGCTAAACGCACGCCATTGGCTGCTTCACCTGCTAGCTCTACATATTTTTTAGAGGCGACACCATGAGATTGGTATAAAGGCAGTTCAAGCCCTAATTGGCGATAGTTTTTTGTTAAAATAGCTGGGCCTTGTCCAAAACCAAAGTTAAATACAGCTTGTACGCCTGCTGTATTTTTGATTTTAGTTAACTGTGCAGTCATATCGGTATCTTTAGGGCCATATGTCTCATCAGCAATAATATCAATACCATACTCTTCAGCAATACTTAAAGCTTGCTTACGCCCTGATTTACCAAACCCACCTGTACCAGAAATGAGGGCAATTTTATTAATGCCATTTTTCTTCATATCGGTAAAGGCTTTACCTGCTGCCATACGATCAGTATGCGGTGTTTTGAACACCCATTTTTTCACAGGCTCTACAATTACAACCCCACCTGCCATAGAAATAAAGGGAATTTTGGCACGTTCAACTAAAGGCACGGCTGCCATTGTTGTGCCTGTGGTACTCCCACCAACAATAAAATCAACTTTATCAGAGTTAATTAATCGTTTGACAAAAGTATGGGTTTTTCCTGCATTCCCACCTGTATCATAATGAATTAGTTCAACAGGGCGACCTAATAAACCGCCCTCTTTGTTGAGTTTTTCAATATACATTTGTAATGTTTTTAATTCAGGATCGCCTAAGAAAGACGCAGGGCCTGTCACAGCTAAGAATGAACCAATTTTAATCGGATCAGCAGCCTGAGCATTGAGACCAATTGTTAATGCAATAGGGGCGACAGCAAGACTCACATACTGAGATAAACGCTTTGTTTTAAACATGAATACATCCTCCATTTGTCTTTAAAAATTAAAGACACATGTATATACGCATTACACTCTATAAAAATAGAATGTAAAAGTGTGATAAGTGCGTATTAACTAACTATTACAGTCAGTAATGCACTTTTTATTATGAGTTTATAAGATGTGAATAAGAGAGTATTAGTATTGTTATAGTTTCATCATTTTCTTATAAAGTTTAAAAAAAGTACAGCCCTTAGTGTGTTTAATTCATTTTTTTTAATTTACCCTTGCTATAAAGTGCTTAAACCTAGAGTATTAGTTTTATTGGTTATTTTTTTTATAATGATTTAAGTTTTTAATAAAAGCCTTTTTTATTTGACATATTTAGATAATTTTTTTATAAAAAATAACGTCATGACACGCGTATAAGCACCTACACCCAACTTGCGTCTAAAATTTATACCCTAGCTTTTTTTATTAGAAATCTAGTACTCATTCTTATTTGAGTATTTTTATCTGGATTTCATTATTTTATATCGCTAAGGTATTTATATGACTCAAGTTTTCTCTTAATTATTCATGATACAGCTCCCATTACAATTGTATATCTAGCCTGTATTATGATTTTTCATTATTTTTTAGTGCCACATTGCGATATAAAAAAATGCAATTAATAACCTATATTTTATGTGATTAATTGTGAAGTAATGCACTCATCAAAGGAAATAGGTTTATGCATATTGCTATTATTGGAAGCGGCCCTTCTGGGCTTTATGTTGCAGACAGTCTAAGTCGCAAACATGCGGAAGCTCAGATTGATATTTTTGACCGTTTAGCCACCCCTTATGGCTTAGTCAGAGGGGGCGTTGCCCCTGATCATCAGGGTACAAAAAATATTGTGCGCCAGTATGAGCGTACATTAAAAAAAGCAAATATTAGCTTTATGGGGAATGTATGCATTGGCAAAGATCTCAGTTATGAGGAATTAAAATCTCATTATGATGTAGTAGTGCTCACTATTGGCGCGTTTATAGATCGCCAATTAGGCATTAAAGGCGAAGAACTAGCAGGTGTATACGGTTCAGGAGAGATTGTTGGTTGGTATAACGGTCACCCTGATTACCGTGATTTAGCACCGCAATTAGGGGGAAAAATTGCAATTGTGGGACAAGGTAATGTTGCCTTAGATTTAGCCCGTTTATTAGCAAAAACATCTGAAGAGCTAGCCAGTTCTGATATGTGTGCTCATGCAATAACAGCTTTAGCTAATACATCAGTCAGTGATATTTATATTATTGGGCGACGGGGGGCGACAGAAGCCAGTTTTACCTCTGTAGAGCTGGATGAATTAGGAAAATTAGCCAACTGTGTACCTTTAGTAGATGCTGCTCAATTAGTTGATCCTGCCACTATTTCCACTGATTTACCTGCTGCTGAGCAACAAGCAAAACAAAAAAATCTCGCTTTATTGCAGTCTTTTGCAGAAAATAAAGCAGCAGATAAACCTGTTCGTCTGCATTTAGTATTTTGTGCCTCGCCTGACGCTGTACTGGGAGAATCGGCTGTAACAGGCTTACGTTTAGAACGTACGCGTGTTGAAGCAGGGCGTGCTGTAGCAACAGGGGAATTTTTTGAACTGGATGTTGATACTGTATTAACCGCCATTGGTTATCGCAGTGAATCCATTAAAGGGGTTCCTTTTGATCAGCAGCGGGGTATTATTGCTAATGATACAGGGCGAGTGGAAACAGGTGTATACACCGCAGGCTGGTGTAAACGAGGGCCGCAAGGAGTGATTCCTGCTAACCGTGCTGACTCCTTAGCTGTAGCAAAACTCATTTTAGAAGATTTAGAAACCTCTCCACCAACAGGCGGCAAAACAGGGCGTAAAGCGATTGAAGCATTATTGGCTGAGCGTGCTGTCACTATCGTCCAGTTTACAGACTGGGAAAAAATTAATGCTGCTGAAATTGCACAAGGGCAAGCTGTGGGGAAACCACGTGAAAAAATAGTGGATATAGCCTCTATTTTAAATGTGGTGAATCAAAATAGTACCGCAGAAGTATAAAACAAAACTCGATAGTATTAGAATTGAGTCAATCCAAGGCAAAAAAAAGCGGGCATCCCTGCCCGCGTATATCATCCTTGAAAGTCAGTGATATGCCTTATGACTAACTTGGCGTAATACGGATTTTTACATAACTTCCAGGCGCGGCTTCTAATGCAGGTAATTTGCCTGCACCGGGAGTACGCGCATCGACAGAATCCCCTGCGTAAGTACCCACCCATTGCTGCCAATCATTCCACCAAGAACCTTCGTGACGTTTAGCACTCTTTTCCCATGTTTCAGGGTTTTTAGTGGTTTTGGTTTTTGCATTAGTTAAGTAGAAGTATTTGTTTTTAGCAGGTGGGTTAACAATCCCAGCAATGTGTCCTGAACCACCTAATACGAACTTAACAGGTCCTGAAAATAACTGTGTGCCTGCATAAGTTGATTTCCACGGTGCAATGTGATCTTCTACTGCAGAAATAAAGTACACAGGGGTTTTAACATCACGTAAATTGATATCAACACCATCCATCTGAATACCTTTAGGCTCTTTTAACAGGTTCTTCTGGTATAAGTTACGTAAGTAGAAACTGTGCATTTTCGCTGGCATACGAGTAGAGTCAGAGTTCCAGTATAATAAATCAAAAGCACTGGCTTCATTACCTTTTAGGTAATTATTGATATGGAATGACCAAACTAAATCATTAGCACGAAGCATCGTAAAAGTCGTTGCCATCTCACTACCATCTAAGTAGCCATTTTTATCCATTTTCTTCTCTAAAGATGTGATTTGCTCATCATCAATAAAGATATCTAACTCTCCAGCATCTGTGAAATCTAACATAGTAGTAAAGAAGGTTGCACTGCTAATACGGTTATCTTTTTTCTTGCTCATGTAAGCTAAAGTTGTGGCTAATAAGGTACCACCTAAGCAGTATCCTGCTGCATTAACTTCTTTTTCACCTGTTGCTTGCTCAATCGCATCTAAAGCGGCTAAAGGTCCTTCTAACATGTAGTCAGAAAAACATTTGTGTGCTAATGACTCATCAGGGTTAATCCAAGAAATTACAAATACGGTATGACCTTGATCCACTGCCCACTTGATATAGGAATTGTTTGGACGTAAATCTAAAATGTAGAATTTATTAATCCAAGGTGGAACAATTAATAATGGCTTTTTAAATACTTGCTCAGTACTTGGTGTGTACTGAATAAGTTGCATTAAATCATTTTGGAAAACCACACTACCTTCTGATACGGCGATGTTTTCACCAGGATGAAAGGCATCTAAATCAGTCATTTTAATGTTTAGTTTACCTTGACCACGCTCTAAATCTTGTAAGAAGTTTTGTAAACCATTTAACAAACTTTTTCCACCACTGCGTACCGTCACATGTAATACTTCAGGGTTAGTGGCTGCGAAGTTACTTGGGGATAAAGCGTCGATTAATTGACGTGTGTAGAATTCCACTTTTTTTGCGTGGCGTTCATCTTTTTCATCAAATTCTAATGAGGTCACTGTGTCATATAAACTACGTGCAGTCAGTAAGTAAGACTGTTTAATGAAATCAAAAAGTAAGTAATTACTCCATGCTTCATCTTTAAAACGGCGATCGCCTTTTTCAGGTTGGATAAAGGGGTCAACATTTTGACCTAGCATTTTAAATGCTGTGTTTTGCCACAATTTACCGTAATCTGCCCAAAATCCTAATTGTGCTTCAAACACTTTAGTTGGCTCATTCATCATTTGAAATGCCAGTGCTTGGAATGAGTCAGATAGATTAAATGGGTCAATGTTTGGGTTAAATAACTGCCCTGATTTTAATTTTTCAGGGTGTTTGTCAGCAAAGTGTTTTGCTAATTTTTGACTGGTGTCAAAAATACTTTGCATTGTACTCATCAATTCAAATGGATTGTAGTTATGAAATAACGGTAAATCCAAATTTGCTTGTTGCTGCGCCATAAATACAATCCTGTTCTCTACAAATTATTAATTGTTGCGATGCACAATATAGCTTATTATCAGATTGTTAGCAAGTTTTAACAAGTATTTTATTATACCTTTTTATAAGATTGCAGGTTCTACTTGACGTAAACGTCAATCTTGTTATAGGTTTAGCATCGTCTACAACCTGTATAAATGAGTTTATTATGCCTTTATCAAAACCCAAGCAACGTACTGAATTTCATCACCGAAATATTGACTGTCATGGTTACCACCGTGAAGACGGATTATGGGATATTGAAGCCCATCTTATTGATACAAAAAACTATATTATCAACTTAGACACACAAGGGACACTACAAGCAAAGGAAGCTCCTTTGCATGAAATGTGGTTACGTTTAACCCTTGATGATGAATTAATTATTCATGAGGTGGAAGCAGTGACTGATGCATCCCCTTTTCATCGCTGTGTAGACATTACAGAAAATTTTCAAAAATTAAAAGGGCTGCAAATTGTGGCAGGTTTTAACCAGAAGGTAAAAATGCTATTTAAAGGCGTGGAAGGCTGCACCCATTTAACTGAACTCTTAGCCCCTCTTGCCTCTACTGCATTTCAAACCATTTATTCGGGAAACCGTAAGCTACGTGAATGGCGTGGAGAGCCTAAAACAGAGGATGAAACAGGGAAACGTCCTGAGCTACTAGATAGCTGTTATGCCTTAGCCAGTGATGGTGAAGTGGTTAAGCGTCATTGGTCTACATTTTATACAGGACAGCATCAAACCAAAGATAAGGATATTGTTTAATGGAGGTATTAGTTGACGCAATTGGTGCTGTGCATCATCCTTATATTGAAAAAGCACGCATTATCAGCTTTGTCCCTAGTATTACTGAATTATTATTTGATTTGGATTTAGAAGAACAACTTGTTGGGCGGACTAGCTTTTGTGTTCACCCTAAAGATAAAATTGATAGCATACCAACAATAGGGGGGACAAAAGCGGCTAATATTAAACGTATTAAAGTACTTAATGCAACACATATTATTGTTAATATTGATGAAAACCCAAAGGATATGGTGGCAGAATTACAACAATTTATTCCTCATGTGATTGTTACACACCCTAATCACCCTGATGATAATTTAGATTTATATCGTTTATTAGGAGGAATTTTTCAGCGTCAACAGCAAGCAAATGCCTTATGTGATGCATTTATTGCAGCGCGAGATGAATTACAAAATGCGGTACAGCATTTACCTTCTCGACAAGTGGCATACTTTATTTGGAAAGCACCATGGATGAGCGTCAGCTCTGAAACATATATTGCACAAATGCTAGCATTGGTAAAATGGCATATTGTTCCTGCTAATGAAAAAAGTCGTTATCCTGTGGTGACATGGGAAGAGATGGAGGAAAAAGCAGAGCTGTTTTTATTCAGCACTGAGCCTTATAAATTTACTCAGGATTTGATTACTCAACTGACAGACCCCATAAATAATACTGAGAAACACTATACCCTCATTGATGGGGAAATGACCTCATGGTATGGTAGTCGCGCAATTTTAGGATTGCAGTATTTAAAACATTTTGCTTTAACACTGAATAACGAATAAATTATGACTGATACAGTAACAAACGAAATTAAATCCCCTTGCGTTGGTCTGTGCTCCATCGATTTAGATACGAATTACTGTCAAGGCTGTTTTCGTACAGAAGAAGAGATTAGTGTATGGCGGGAAGCTACTACAGAGGAAAAACAAGAGATTTTAAATACAATTGAAGAACGCAAAGAGGAATTATTTTCCTAGGTGAGGTTAGCTAAATAAGGCGCACAATGAAAGTTTGTGTGCCTTATATTTATTATATGCTCTGGAAATAATAGGTATAAAGTATCCATTATAATGGTATAGTTGCTTCCTCAGATACCTTCAAAGGGAGTAATACAGAAAAGCAGCTACCTTTCCCTTCTTCACTTTCTAAACGGACTTCCCCCCCCATCATTTCCGTAAATTGCTTGGTTAATACCAAGCCTAAACCTGTTCCACCTGCTTTTTTTGTTCCAACCTGTGAGTATTTTTGGAATAAGTGCTTTTGTTCTTTTTCTGATATACCTACACCCGTATCAGCCACAGATAGTAATAATTGGTCATTATGATGTTGGCGAACCATTAAGGTAATCGTACCATTTTTAGTAAATTTACATGCATTACTGAGTAAATTGTATAAAATTTGACGTACCTTAGTTTGGTCGGCTGTCATCGCTGCAATATCTTGTTCCACCTCAACAATTAAACGATTACTATTTTTTTCAACAAGCGGGCGAATGGTTGCTGTGACTTCATGTAAAAGAGGGTGAATATTAAATTCATCTAATGCCAATGACATTTTATTAGCTTCAACTTTTGATAAATCTAATACATCGTTAATCAAACCTAATAAATATTTACTAGCAGTAGTAATTTTTTCAATATCATCAATATCTTCAGTATCACGACTATCCTCTAGCAGCATTTCACTGTAACCAATAATTGCATTAAGAGGCGTGCGTAATTCATGTGTCATACCAGCTAGAAAATCAGCTTTTGCTTGAATTTCAGCTTCAGCAGTTTCTTTGGCTTCAACAATTCTGTTTTCTTCAAGCTTACGCTCAGTAATATCTTCTAGGGTTCCAACTAAGCCATCAATACTATTATCATCGTTGATAAGTGGGGCAATATTCTGCTGTATCCAGCGTATCTCATTAGTTTCAGGTATTTTTATTTTAAAGATTTGTATACAATCTTGTAAGGTTGTTTCACAGGCTTTCCACTCTGCAAGCATTGTTTGCCGCTCTTCATCTGTTTCTATAATATCAAGCCAATTCTCTACAGGTATATCTTCTGTTAAGCCTAAAATAGTACGCCATTTATCATTTGTATAAGAATGTTTTCCATGTTTATCTATTTGGAAAATACCTACAGGTGACCACATAGCAAGCAGCCGAAAACGTTCTTCACTGGCTTTTAGATTACCAATTAAATTATCACGTTGTTGTAATAAAATACGGGTTTGTAAATGAGTTCGTACCCGTACCCGTACCTCTTCTTCACGAAATGGTTTAGTAATATAATCAACAGCCCCTGCTTTAAACCCCGCAATTAAATCATCTGCATCGGTTTTAGCAGTAATAAAAATAACTGGGATTTGTTGATATTCAGGAGCTTCTTTTAATTGGCGGCAGGTTTCAAATCCATCAATCCCTGGCATCATTACATCTAATAAAATCAAATCAGGTGTTGAACGATGAATTAAATTAAGAGCCTTATCCCCGCTGGTTGCAAAGGATAGTTTATAGCCATCGGGTGCTAATACCTTACGTAATACGTCAATATTTGCAGGGGTATCATCAACCATTAATACTTTAGCATGACTAACATCAATGATTGCATTACTCATAGCCAACATCCTCCAGCACTTCTAGTATGCTGTCTATGTCATAGTCGCCTAAAAATTTCTGTATAATTTGTGCTAAGCGTTGTTGGTGTTGATCACTGTTTGCCATGGTCTCAAGTAAGGATTCCATTTCAGTGATTTCACTTAACTCTGCTGCACTATACAGGCTCTTGTATATCTCTTGGGGTATACACAAATCAGATACACTTAATTCATTTTCTATGACATCATTTAACTGCTTAAGCTCTTCATAGTCAAATTTTACATTAAGATATTCAACTAAACAGTCATAAACCATTTCAAAACGGAACGGTTTAGAAATGAAGGCATGAAATCCTGCATCAAGAATATTTTGACTTTGATGATGCAATGTTGAAGCAGAAATCGCCACACAAGTAATATCATTATCAGCAAATTGGGTCACAATATGCTTAATTGCCATAATGCCATCCATAACAGGCATCCGAATATCCATAAAAACAATATCAGGTTTTTCACATTGAATTTGATTAATCGCCTCTTGCCCATTTTCAGCTTCACGAATAGAGACCCCAACATCAATCAGCATCTTCGCTAAAATATCACGGTTTTCTTGCACATCATCTACAATCAATGCATTCACAGAATAACCTTGAGCCAAGTGACTGACTTGTCCTTTAACCTGTTCAACTACTATATCACTTTCATCTTCACTTTCAGGGAGTGGGATAATTGCTGTGAAGCAAGAGCCTTTATTATGTTCAGAACTGACCTCAATACGACCATTCATTAAGTCTACTTGGCGTTTGGTAATTGCCAAGCCTAAGCCTGTTCCTCCCTTATCGTAGCCTGCTTTTTCTTGTTGAAAAGGTTCAAAAATAAGGGCTTGTTGTGCAGGAGAAATACCTTGCCCTGTATCAATCACATCAAAACGATAATGTTGTTCAGGGGTTAATGATATACGCAGTACAATTTCCCCTTCTTCAGTAAATTTTACGGCATTTCCAAGTAAATTAATTAAAATTTGACGTAGTTTACCTTGATCAGCATGTAATAACGGTGTATCAACAAGACTGTTCTCAACACGCCATGTTAATTTCTTTTCATCACAGCGCATCTTAAACATGAGGGAGATATTATGAATGAGATCATTAACCTGAAATTTTTCTGCCCGTAATTCCATTGCTCCAGCTTCAATTTTAGAGATATCTAAAATATCATTAATAAGCCCTAAGAGGTGGGTACCACTGTCCTCAATAATTTGTAGCGTATCATATTGGCTTTGATTAAGCTCTGTATCACGCTTTAAAATTTGAGCATACCCTAGTACTGCATTCATTGGCGTGCGTATTTCATGGGACATATTGGCCAAAAAAATACTTTTAGCTTTATTTGCAGCAAGTGCTTGGTCACGTGCTTCTGCTAACTCAGCTGTACGAACTTTAACTTTTTCTTCTAGTTGACTGTGATAATGTTTTAGTGTGGTTTCGCGGGCTTCAATTTGTGACAACATATCATTAAACCCTGCCACCAAGCTGGCAAACTCTCGATCATCTGGTTCAGGTTCACGTATTGTATAATCCCTTTTTCGAGAAACAGTGCGCATAGTGGCTAATAAACCATATACAGGACCTGTGATAATCTTTTGTAAATTTGAAGCCAGAATAAAAGAGAATAATAATGAAGAGATTGCCAAAATAATGACCGTTGCTGCAAGGATATAGAGTCTTTGGTGATATTCTTTCAAATCAGTACGCAGATACAAATACCCCACTAATTCAGGCTCTCCAAATTCTTCCGATTTATTTTGACTGGAAAAGACTATTTTTTTAAATGTATCAACATGATCAGCATGAAAATGTTGATGTTCTTTCATTGAGTCACTCTCATTGAAATCTTGCCCAGCATGTTCACGGTAGGCACTATTAAAGTGAGCATATTTTTTATTTGTATTAGAGTATTTTAGGCCTGGATGAATATAATCTGAGAAGAGGTTTTTACTAACATCAAAAATTTGGGCTGAAATAATACTTTCTTTCACTTGAAGTTGTGCTAAATTTTCATATGAGGTTGCTGGATCACCGAACAATAAAGCTCCTGCAGCATTAATAGCAATTAAGGAAGCAAAAGTATCTAAATTTGAGCGTAGTCTCTCTTTATAAGACATAATATCTAATACAGCAGAAATACTGATAGAAAGAATTAAAATAACCATACTGACAACAATAATAATTGCCCGTAGTTTGTTTTTAATTGATAGGTTATGAAGAAGACGCATTATCATATGTGATGACTACTTAGTGCTTATCTGTCAATAATGACAGCAAGAGATAACAATTTAGAACTAATTTTAATATTGGATTTTTTTGCCATTTTAAGGTTAATATAAATTTTAATTCGTTCGCCACGACTTACTAAATTAATAATTCCCCCATTTTTTGCAAAATCCTCTATATCACCAATAGTTAAAATAGGTAAGTTTTCTATTTCTGGCAGTATTTCATCTAATACTGCTTTTTCTCCATCGCTGATAAATAGAATATTACATTGGGTAATTTCTTCAAATGGGATAGCTTTGTGTACACGGAGTGACCGATTTCCAACAGTTTTATTTTTAAATGACTGTAAGGTGTCACCAAATTTATGCTCACCAAAAAAACATAATACTAGTGGCAAATCTTTATCTTCACTTGACCATTCTACCATACGTGTAATGTTATAGATAAAGGCTGCTTTTAATTGAAATTCTCTATCCGCAGCGTGTACCTGATTAACCATAAGTATAAAAAAAATACTAATTATTTTTAATATACCATATTTCCATCTTTTGATGTGAAAATATTGTTTTATCAACACTTTGCCAACCTCATTACTTTATACCTAATTTTAATTATTCATTGGCTAAATCATAAATTTAAATACAACTATATCATTAAATGAGCAATAATAATGCCGCAGTATTTATGTATTTCTAAAGATATAAATATTACAGTTCACTATAAAAACAGGTGATTACTCCATACATAGTGCATTATTTTATTTTTAAAATATAGAAATAAACAATATGATTTTTTAAATTGTATATTTTTTATACCATAAAAGCCATACGTTATTTTTTAATATGTTTTTGAATTAAAATACAGGTCAGAAAATCCTAATCAGCATCTAATGAGTATAGATTTTAAGCTATAAAGATAGGGTATTTCTTTTTTAGAATAGCTTGTAATTCACTAATTATAGGGAAATATTTATGCTTAGCTTATTTGCTATATACCCAATATCATTTCTTATAAGCTATAGAAAATAATAAAAAAATATTCTAAAAAACATCAATATTTAATTTATTTGTTATATATCAAGTGATATAGCATATAAAAAGTGACTATACTCTATAAAATCTTGCTATAGGCATATTTATAATTATTTTTTAAAAGAAAATAACAGGGGTTGTAAAAAAGGTGATACCTATACAAAAAAAGTACGATATATTAACCACTTAGCTATTATACTATTACTTTCATCAGTACAAAGTATATATGCTAACCAAGATATTGATACTTTTGATTTGGATATTGAGAGTTTATTGAATACTAAGTTTTCTACCTTAGCAACAGGTACATTACAAAATATAGCTGATACGCCTGCTGTGATTAGTGTGATTACTGCATTTGATATTGAAACAATGGGGGCAACAGATTTAGATGAAGTATTGGAAACCGTCCCTGGTTTACATGTTACCTATGATAAATTTACTTATACACCTATTTACTCTATACGGGGTGTATATTCAGCATTCAATCCTCAAGTTTTAGTTTTAATTAACGGGGTTTCTATTAAAACATTATATGCTGGTAATCGTAGCCCCATTTGGGCGGGAATGCCTGTAAAAATGATTAAAAAAATAGAGGTTATCCGTGGCCCAGGGTCTGCTATGTATGGGGCTGATGCATTTGCAAGAGTGATTAATATTATCACAAAACAAGGGGATGATATTAATGCTACTGTGGCTGGTGTACGGGCTGGAAGCTTTAATACAAAAGGTGCATGGTTAATACATGGAAAAGAATATGGAAAAACTAACCTATCATTTTCATTAGAGTATTTTAATACTGATGGGCATGATGGCATTATCAAACAAGATGCCCAAACCTACTTGGATACTGTATTTAATACTACTGCTTCATTAGCCCCAGGGTTTGTTAATCTTGGGCGGAGGGGGATTGATTCACATCTGGATATTTCTCATGAAAATTGGCGGCTCCACATTACTTATCAGGGGCGACGTGATGTAGAGTTGGGGGCAGGTACAACGGGGGCATTAGATGATCAGGGTCGTTATACCGATGATCGCATTAATACTGCCTTAATCTATAACAATAAAACTTTTTCTGAAAACTGGGAAGTGGAAGGAAAATTAACTCACTTAAACACCTCTTATAAAGTAACAGAGAATTTACATTTATTTCCTAAAGGGGCTGTCATTGGTGGGCAGGTGTACCCTAACGGTTTTATTAGTAATCCAGGGATTGCAGAAAAACAAACCAGTTTATCACTTTCTACTTTTTATAAAGGTTTATCTGGGCATATATTAAGATTTGGGGCAGGGGCTTATTATGGCAATCTATATAAAGTTTCCCATACTACTAATAATGGTATAAACCCGCAAACAAGACAAACCTTATCCCCTAACTCTCCACTTATTAATGTTTCAGGTACACCTTATGCGTTTGCAAATACGGGAATACGCAAAAATTGGTTTGCCTTTGCCCAAGATGCATGGGAAATTAATGATCATTTTCAATTAACTAGTGGTATTCGTTATGATCATTATTCAGATTTTGGTTCTACACTTAATCCACGCCTAGCTTTGGTATGGCATGTTACTGATAAATTTACGACTAAATTATTATATGCACAAGCTTTTCGTGCCCCTGCTTTTTTTGAACTACATTCAAAAAATAACCCTGTCATATTGGGGAATATTTATTTAAAACCAGAAAAAATGACTATGCGGGAATTGGTATTCAACTATCAACTTCACCATAATTTATATATTTCTAGTAACTTTTTTTCTTATAAAGTTACCGATAGTATTCAGCGAGTACCTAATGATAATGGCACCTTTACAATGCAAAATACAGGGATACAAAAAGGAAAGGGCTTAGAGGTTGAAGTGGAGTGGAAACCCTCTTTCATTAAGCGATTTACTTTATCAGGAAACTATGCTTACCAAGATGCTGTCAACGATATTACTAAAACTAAGATTGCCCACACTCCCCGCCAACAGTTTTATTTGAAAGCTAACTGGAAGCCTCTGCCTAGCTGGAATTTAAGCACCCAAGCAAATTGGGTGATGAATAGAGAACGTGTTGTGAATGATCCGCGCCCTACAGTAGATGATTATATGATAGTTGACTTAACTGCACGTTATAAAGTTATTTCAGGTAAATGGAATACTCTTTTCTCTATTCGGAATATTTTTAATAAAAGTGCTTTCGAGCCTAGTGAAGGTCCTGATGTAAATAACCTAATTAATATTCCTTATGATTTACCCTTAGCTGGGCGATCAGCTTATATTGAATTTAACTATCAATTTTAAATGGCTTTTCTATTTTACTTGCTCTCTCTTTATTTGAAATGAAGAGAGTAGAAAATGCCTTTAAAATAAATTCACTACGCTTAAATCCATGCTGTTTTAGTCCCTTATTTAACTATTGTAATGAAATATTATCTATTTTATACACCAAAATAAATTTTTATTTGTTATAAACATTTACTAAAAGTAGGAAATATAGCTTTAATCAGCATATAATAATTACTTTTTTATTGGTATAAAAGTGATGATTTTATTTTGTTATAAGAATTTATAGAATATGAGTAGTATACTAGTCATTCATACATATTTTTTATTTGTAATATTTAAGTTAATACATACATCTTACTTCTCAAAAAATGACTATGCATAAAATATAGCTCATTCTTTATTGAAATAAATAACCATTTTGATTTTAATGAGGTATATTTTTTGCGTATAGGGTGATGTGGTCTATAACTAATAATTGCATTTTACACAGTACCATATAAGCTTATTGATAATTAGCTATTCAACGTAAAAATAATAGGGGTAAAAAGGTGATACCTGTACAGAAGAAAACACGATATATCACTTACCTAGCTGTTGCGCTGTCACTCGCATCAGCTCAAGGTATGTGTGCTGAAGAAAATAAAGATATTGATGCATTTGATTTGGGGATTGAGAGTTTATTAGATACTAAGCTATCAAGCTTAGCAACAGGAGCTTTACAAAAAATATCTGATGCACCTGCTGTTATCAGTGTGATTACTGCACTAGATATTGAAACCATGGGTGCTACAGATTTAGATGAAGTACTAGAAACCATCCCAGGATTACATGTTACCTATGACAAATCTACTTATACCCCTATTTATTCTATGCGGGGGGTACATTCTGCATTTAACCCTCAAGTTTTAGTTTTAATTAATGGGATTTCCATTAAAACATTATATGTCGGTAACCGTAGTCCTGTGTGGGCGGGGATGCCTGTAAAAATGATTAAAAAAGTGGAGGTTATCCGTGGTCCGGGATCAGCTGTTTATGGTGCAGATGCTTTTGCAGGGATTATTAATATTATCACTAAGCAAGGGGATGATATTAATGGTACAGTGGTTGGTGCACGTGCAGGCAGCTTTAATAGCAAAGGTGCATGGGTGATACATGGAAAAGAGTATGGTAAAACCAATATTGCATTTTCACTAGAATATTTTAATACTGATGGGCATGATGGCATTATCAAACAAGATGCCCAAACCCATCTTGATAATTTATTTAATACTAATGCTTCACTTGCTCCGGGATCTGTTAACCTTGGACGAGGGGGAATTGATTCATATCTGGATATTTCCCATGGGGATTGGCGATTCCATGCGGGCTACCAAGGGCGACGTGATGTAGAAGTGGGGGCAGGTACGACAGGGGCACTAGATGATCAGGGTCGCTATGCAGATGATCGTATTAATGCGGCTTTAGTATACAACAATAAAACCCTTTTTGAAAACTGGGAAATTGAAGGAAAGTTAACCCATTTGAATACCTCTTATAGGGTTACAGAGAATTTACACTTGTTCCCTAAAGGAGCCATTATTGGTGGGCAAGTTTACCCTAATGGTTTTATTGGTAACCCCGGAATCGCAGAACGACAAACAAACTTATCCTTTTCTGCTTTCTATAAAGGTTTAACAGGGCATACTTTACGCTTTGGGGCAGGGGCATATTATGGAAGTCTATATGATGTGAAAGAAACAAAAAACTTTGGTATTGATCCAAGTACAGGGCAAGCTGTATCACCTAATTCTCCACCTATAGATGTATCAGGCACACCTTATGCCTTTGCAGAGACAGGTATACGTAAAAGCTGGTTTGCATTTGCTCAAGATGCATGGGAAATTAATGATCGTTTCCAATTAACCAGTGGTATTCGTTATGATCACTATTCTGATTTTGGTTCAACCATTAATCCACGTTTAGCTTTAGTATGGCATGTGACTGATAAATTCACCACTAAATTATTATATGGTCAAGCTTTCCGTGCCCCTGCTTTTTTTGAGCTCTATTCAAAAAATAACCCTGTTGCTTTGGGGAATCCAAATTTAACACCTGAAGAAATGGCAATGTGGGAGCTGGTATTTAATTATCAAGTACACCATGATCTATATACTTCTGCTAATTTTTTCTCCTATAAAATTACTGACAGTATTCAATCCCTGCCTGATGCAAAAGGGACTTCTACTATGCAAAATGCAGGAGTACAAAAGGGGAAAGGGGTAGAATTAGAGGTAGAGTGGAAACCTTCTTTAGTTAAACGGTTGACACTTTCTGGAAACTATTCTTACCAAGATGCTGTCAATGATATTACTAAAACTAAGATTGCTAACGCCCCTCGCCAGCAACTTTATTTAAAAGCCAACTGGAAGGTTTTATCTCGTTGGAATTTAAGCACCCAAGCCAACTGGGTGATGAATAGAGAGCGTGTTACGGTTACGAATGACCCACGCCCTACAGTTGATGATTATGTGACGGTTGATTTGACTGCACGTTATAAAGTTATTTCAGGAAAGTGGAATACAACGTTTTCGATTCGTAACCTCTTTGATGAAAATGCTTTTGAACCCAGTGAAGGTCCTGATACAAATAATGTAATCAATATTCCTTATGATCTACCTTTAGCAGGACGTTCAGCTTATATTGAGTTTAACTATAAATTTTAGTCAATTTTTTTGTAGGATTTTTAGTATAACACTCATAATGCCCTCTCTTTATATAGAGAGGGTATTACTCTTTTTATAAGCAAGCTTTACCCATCAATTGCTTCTATTTCAGAAGAGTGTAGCTGATTCAGAAGAGTGTAGCTGAGTACTAATATACGCTTTAATCCCTTTTGCCAGCATTGAGACATAAGGAGCTTGTAACATTGTGGTATGCCCCCCCTCAACTTGAATCACAGACACAGGGTATTGGGTTAAATCTTGCCAGCCCCATGTTTCATCATCTGGGATGACAACATTAAAATCAATATCTTCATGCATATAAACTTCTTCAGTTCGGCATAATGCAACAGGAATATCATGATAAGGTTTATTTCTGGAAGGATATTTTAGTAGTGCCAATTCATTTACTTTTAAGACATTAACAATCCCTTTAATTTGGGTAATCGTTGTATTCTCTGGAAGTAAATGGCAGTGTTGCATTTGCTGTAATAACAAAGATAAGCACTGTGAGTAAGTTAACTCTTTAATATCTGCTTCAGTAATTGATAAAGAGGTATTTAATAAGTGCTCTAAAACCATGACAACCGTAATAAACCACTTCTCATCACTCCAATCTAAATGATCAACAGGGAATTTAAAGACAGGGACATCCAGTACAATTAAGCCTGCTATATGTTCCCCTTTTGCACGTAACTGTTGTGCAACCTCATAGGCAAAAATCCCCCCTGAAGAATGCCCTCCAATGAGATAAGGACCATGTGCTTGAATAGCTTGGATTTCTTTAATAAAGTGACTGGCAATTTCTTCAACTGTATTAAGTGGTTCTACATCCCCTTGTAAACCAATGGATTGTAAGCCATAAAAAGGTTGTTCTTTACCTAAAGCTTTAGCCAGATCATGTAAGTAAGTTACATTCCCTCCCACACCGGGGAGACAGAAAAAAGGTGTGCAGTGCCCTTTTGTTTGAATTGGGACTAAACTACTTTCTGCAAGGGGTACATTCTGCTCAATAAAGATGGCTTGTTCTTCAATAGTAGAAGCTTTAAATAGAAAGGATAAATCAAATTTTTGTTGGAAAGTATTTTCAATACCAACAAGTAGTTTGACTCCCAATAGTGAGTGCCCACCTAGCTCAAAAAAATCATCATTAATACTGATAGTATCATGCTTTAGTATTGTTTCCCATAATGATAAAAGTTGTATTTCTATAGCATTACGTGGATGAATAAAAGGAGTATTAGTATTGTGATGTGAAGAATTAAACGCAGGTAATGCTTGTTTATCAACTTTACCATTTGTAGTTAAAGGGATTGTATCAAGAGCTATAAAAGCGACAGGTATCATATAAGTAGGTAACTGTTTAGCTAAAAATAGCTTTAACTCTTTCGATAAGTTATCAGGTACAGATAAAGTGGAGTGAGTTGCTATATCTGGGTGAGCTATCAAGTAGGCATATAATTGCTGCTCAGTATTAATATTGACAATAGCCTCTTTTACACTAGGGTGTTGTGCTAAAACTGCTTCAATTTCTCCTAACTCAATACGATGCCCACGCAGTTTAATTTGGTTATCAACACGCCCATGATAAACAATACGTCCATCTGCTAAATAATGTGCTAAGTCTCCAGTTTTATATAAATATTCACTATTAGAAAAAGGAAAAGGATTTTTAATAAAACGTTGAGCAGAAAGTGCAGACTGATTTAAATAACCTCGAGCTAAGCCTACACCACCAATATATAGCTCCCCTGTTACGCCAATAGGCATAGGTTGCAATGCTTCATTTAAAATATACAACTGTGTATTAGCAATGGGGCGACCAATAGTAAGCTGAGATTCATCTGTATAACATTGAATTAAGCTAGCACATACGGTTGTTTCTGTTGGACCATATGCATTAATAAAATGGCACTTATCTGCCCACTTTTGCATTAATGGCAAGGGGCAGGCTTCTCCTGCTACCACTAATGTTTCTAAATCAGGTAAAGGTTTATCAGGTAAATGAGCAAGGGTTGAAGGAGTGAGTGTAACAGTGGTAATACCTTGCTGTTTCAACTGCTGGTATAACGGTTCACCTGCTGCAATAGTATTACGCTCAAAAAGGTATAAAGTGGCTCCTGAACATAAAGTGGTGAAACACTCAGAAATAGAAGCATCAAAACTAAATGATGCAAACTGTAATGTTTTTTTATTTTTATTTAAGTTAAAGCTATCAATTTGGGCAGTGACCAGATTGCATAAACCTTGGTGTTCTAATAATACCCCCTTAGGTTTTCCTGTCGAGCCAGAGGTATAAATAACATAGGCTAAACTATTTGCATGCGCAATATTTTTAGGTCGACGGGGACTATAATGTGTTAATTTTTCCCCCATACTGTCCAAATCAATAATTGTGCTAATGGTATCAGTGGGTAAAGCAAGATTTAGCGAGCTTTGTGTCACTAAAACAGGCATGGCACTGTCTTCAATCATCCACTGTAAACGAGCAACAGGATAGGAGGCATCCATAGGAATATACGCCCCACCTGCTTTTAATACTGCTAACATAGCAATGATCATTTTTTCGCTACGTTCGACACAAATCCCTACAAACGTTTCGAGTCCAACCCCTTGCTCACGTAAATAATGTGCAAGTTGGTTAGCTTGTTTATTTAACTCATAATAACTTAATGAACCGTATTCTGAGATAACAGCTATTTCATTTGAGTGCTCTAAAACACATTCTTCAAAAACTTCATGAATACAATGTTCAGATGGGTAGCTTTGATCTGTTTGATTCCATTGGAATAGCAATTTTTTCTGCTCAGTGACAGGTAATAAAGGTAAATTATCTATATGTTCATGCGGATAGACAACACTACTGTGTAGTAATTCAGTATAATGCTGGGCAAAGCACTCAATAGTTTCAGGTTTGAATAAATCAGTACGGTATTCAATACGCCCAATAAACCCTTGTGGGGTTTCATCCATTTCAATGGTTATGTCAGATTTTGCTTGTCCTGTGTGAACATCTAAATAGCTTAAAGACCAACCTGCTTTTGATTCCACATCAGCAGGTTCAACAGTAAAAGCAATACGTGATAAGTAACTTGTATTAAGCTGACGTTTTGGGTTTAGCTCAGTAATGAGCTTATCAAATGGTACCGCAGCATGATGATAACCTTCTAAAGTAGTGGCTTTTATTTGCTGTAATAATTCTGTGAAAACTGGGTTTTTAGAGAGATCACTACGAAAGATCATAGTGTTAAGAAAATACCCCATGACTTCCGTCATATCAGGGTGATCATCTGCAATGACTGTCCCAACATGAATATCAGTTTCTTCTGTATAGCGATAAATAAGTATTTTTAATGCTGTCAGTAACAGCATAAATAAAGTCACTTCTTCTTCTTTAGCCAGTTGTTTTAACTGCTCTGTTAAACGTTTGTTCACTTTAAAACAGTGTGTACTGCCTGAAAAAATGGCATTTTCTGAACGAGGATAATCACTAGGAAGTTGTAAATCACTTAAATTTGTTAGTTTATGCCGCCAATACGCAAGATGAGGAGCTAACATATCTGTATTAAACTGTTGCCGTTGCCAACAAGAAAAATCACTATAGCCACTCTTTAAAGAAGGCAATATAATATTTTTACCTTTCTGTAAGTAAGTATATATTTTCTCTAATTCAGGTAGAAAGATATTTTTTAATGAATCACCATCAAAGATAAGATGATACATAGTAAGATATAAACGGTAATCGGTGTCACTAATTTTAATTAAAAGTGCTCGTAATAAAAGATCATTTTCTAAGCTAAATGCTTTAGCTGTATCTTTTGTTGCTAATTTTAATGCTTGCTGAATACGTACTGCTTTATTGGTTAATTGATCACGTAAATCAATAACAGGTAGGTGAAACGTATGATGGGGGGTAATTTTTTGTACTGGAATATCATGATGTATCAAAAAATTACTACGTAATGCATCATGCCTTTCCAGTAATAGGTTAAGTGCTTTTTCTAAGAGCTGGGTATCTATTGCTTGATCAAAGTAAATAGTTGAGGTTTCATTATAAACCGTATTTGATAATTGAGCATGTAGCCAAAGCTGCTGTTGATAATGTGAAAGAGGGTAATAATCATGATGACCAACGGAAGGAATAGCTTGATGATATGTCGTAGAATGATGATTAACCATATCATTTACTTTACTATCAATATAGTATGACACTTGCTTAATCGTTGGATTTTCTAATAAGGTATGAAAGGGCAGTAATATATGAAATAAAGTACTCAGTTCATTAGCAATTTTAACTGCTAATAATGAATGCCCCCCTAAGGCAATAAAGTCCTCTTCATAATCAATTTCGGGAAGGTGTAATGCTTTTTTCCATACAGTTGCTACTTGTACTTCTGTTGGTGTGGTTATTTTTTGAGCTATGTTACTTTTATGTTGCTGTGGTCTCTCATCTAACTGAAGCAAAGCCTGCTTATCTATCTTGCCATTTGCTGTTAAAGGCAGCTTTTTAAAAAAAACAAAATTAGCAGGCATCATATAGCTGGGCATACGCTGTTGTAAAAAACTGCGTAAATGTGCACTTTTAGTCCGCTGTAAAAAAGTGGTAAACCCATTAATTTCTAATAAGCGTTGAATTTTTTCACAAACATTAGTCTTTTCAGGTCTATCAAATAAAACACCCAACGCATGACTGCTTGACCAAGCTACTTTTCCTTTTAAGGCTAAGCCTTTTTTTGTTTTTGGAAGATATAGCTCAATATTAATATATTGATCCTTCTTCATTTTTTTGGTGATCGTGTTTTTCACACATACACCATAACAAGAGATATCTCGTGTAAAGGATGTATACCTAACACTTGGGTTATCGGGCAAGGATAAATCACAATTGACTTCTAAAGGTAAACGTTCAGTAGAGACTAACTCCGAGGCAACATAAGCAACAAGATGTTTATTTTCCTCACTATCTCCTTTAACTAATACCTTGGCATCTGTAATAGTAGAGTGCTGTTTTAGTATTTCCTCAATTTCGCCTAGTTCAATACGTACCCCACGAATTTTTACTTGATCATCTGTCCGCCCAATAAAAACTAAATTTCCATCTGCTTCATAACGTACTAGATCCCCTGTTCTATACAAGCGTTCTGTTGGTTTAAGAGGGTTTTGAATAAAACGAGTCCTTGTTAATTCTGCTCTATGTAAATAACCCCGTGCTAAATTCACCCCTCCAATATATAGCTCTCCCACTTCTCCTGCTGCTGTGACAGACAAGTCATCACTTAATACAAACAGTTGAGTATTAATAATAGGTTTACCAATAGGTAAATTTTTTATTGATGATGAAACAGGATAAATACTGGCACAAACAGTTGTTTCACTAGGACCGTAGGCATTAAAAAATTGTGTATGTGCTGCCCATTGTTTTGCTATTTTAATTGAACAAGCCTCCCCTGCTACAATAATTGTGTTTAAATCAGGGAGTTTTTCACTAGGGAGTAAAGATAATATAGAAGGTGGTAGGGTAACAATATTAATTTTTTGTTGGACCAATAATGTTAATAATGGTTTAGCAGGCAGTACATTTTCTTGCTTAGCTAGACAGAGTGTTGCCCCTGAGCTTAATGCCATGACTATTTCCCATATAGATGCATCAAAATTTAAGGTGGCAAATTGTAAAATACGCATCTTAGCTGTGATATTAAAGGCAGTGATTTGGGCAGTGGCTAAGTTACATAAACCTCGGTGTTCTAATAAAACCCCTTTGGGTTGACCTGTTGATCCAGATGTATAGATGACATATGCCAAATTATCTGCTGTGGTATGTAAAACAGGGTTATCAATAGAATAAGATTCTATTTTATGTTGATGAGTATCCAAACAAATTGTATTTAAACTTTGTTTAATTTTAAAGCTAAACTTATCAGCTAAATGCTGTTGAGTTAAACATACCGTTAATTGTGCATCTTTTAAAATAAAAGCAAGACGTTCGGCAGGATAATTAGGATCAAGGGGGACATAAGCCCCTCCTGCTTTAAATACAGCAAGGATAGCAATAATCATATCAAAAGAACGTTCAATATGAATACCCACTAAGGTTTCAGGTTTAACACCACTTTCTCTTAAATAATGGGCTAGTTGGTTTGAACGCTGATTAAGCTCTTGATAGCTCATACTATCCTGTTCAAATATTAAGGCATCTTGAGCAGGGTATTTATGAACACAGTTTTCAAAAAGCTGATGAATACAATGTTGATCAGGAAAAGGAGCTGTTGTCTCATTCCAGCTTGTAGGAGGGAAGTGCTTATCCAACTTATCAAAATTATTTTTCATAAAACACCTTTTTATAAATCACCAGAAATATAGGAGGCAAAAATTTGGTATTTTTATGACGTAGCAATAACTCTTCTAAATACAAATAAATTTGTATTTAAGAAAGTTTATGTATTCCAAGCAGTATGTATAACGAGTATATAAAGTTAATTATTCAAGGTCGCTACCTATTGGCTTATGTACAAATGCACTAGTCATAAGAGGGTTTAATATTCTTCTATTTTTATTTATTACAATAAGATACCTAATAGATATATTGTTGTAATGTTACTCAAAATATAAAAATGAATATTCATTTTTTTATGGGTAATAATTAAAAAATCAATCTATGTGTGACGTATTTAATTCAGTATAGATAGTATATTAACCAAGTCAATATTAATATACACTAAATATATCAGCATATAAAATATATACATAAAAAAACAATGTTGTTGCAACGCAGTATAAATGCCTTAGTTACGTTATTTTTATGATATATAAAGTATATTTTTTCTATTTTTATCAAAAAAATAAAGAAAAAATTTATTTAATTTTTATTTGTCATTTAATACTTAAAAAATTAAGCATCATATTATATATAATACGTATAAAGTGACAAAAATAGTCACCTATTAAATAATACGTTATTATAATAGTAATATTTTTTATATAAGGATACATACTATGCGACTTAATCGCTTACTATTTATGGGAGGCTTGTGTCTACTCAGTAGTACGACATGGGCAACCCAGTTTTACCTTAGTAATCAAGGTAATGATAATTTAGATGGTTTAAGCCCAGATACTGCATGGCAACATGTTAGCCGCTTAAATACAGCTTTACGTGATAATCAGGTTGCTGCTGGAGACAGTGTTTTTTTTAGACGCGGTGATACATTTTATGGGGAAGTTTTTTCTGATCGAGTTAAAGGGGAAGTAAACCAACGTGTTACTTTTTCAGCCTATGGAGATTTGACACAAGATCAACCTCATATTACAGGTAATGTTCCCGTCAATAATTGGTCAGCAACTTCTGTCAATGGTAAAGCGACTTGTGTTGCAGACAGTACATGGCTTTTAGATCTGAATGCAGAAAAAGGACAGTACAACAGCTATAACATTAACGATATGATCGCAGGAAAAGTACAAACTTTACCTAGCTATTTATACTTTGATGGACAGTTACAAGATTTAGCCCGTTACCCTAATCGTGGTCAATTCCTATTTATGGATGACAGTACGGCGGGTAAGTTAATCGTTGATACAGAATTAAGAAATGTATCACAGCGTGACAAATGGGTAGGGGGTATTGCGGTGACCCGTGATTCAAATTGGACCTATACCCAATCTCCTGTGACCGCAGTAACCAGTAGCTCCATCACATTACAACACAGTATTTTAGAAAGTTTAGCACCTAATAATGGTTACTTTCTGCAAGGTAAGTTAATCGGCTTAGATCACGCTAATGAATGGTATTCTGATACCAGTGCAAAAAAAATCTATTTTACCCCACCCAAAAATGTCAGTTGTGCACAATTAAATAACCGTGTTCAAGTCACTGTTTTTGAGCGCGCGATGTCAGTGCATAAGTACACTACCGTAGAAAATATCTTTTTTGATGGCTACAGTGATAGAGTATTTCACTTAAATAGTGGCTCTGAGCATATTTATATTAAAAATAATACCTTCACCCGTAGCTTAAAAGCTTTGTTTGCATCAGGTACCACAGATATTGTTATCACAGGTAATTTATTCCGTGATATGTTAGATTCTGGGGTGATTTTTTGGCCAACCCAGCGTACTACAATTGAAGGTAATGTATTCTTAAACATTGGTTTATCTCCACAAGCAAAAGGGGAATACAATGCGATTTTCCTAGGTGCAAATGAACCTGAAACCTCCTACAGTCACCGTATTGCTAACAACCATATTAAAAATGTAGGCTACTCTGGTATTGTTTTCCGTGTTGGTAATAAAGATGCAGATAAAATCAGTGTGATTGAACGTAATGTAATCGAGCATTCACTGAGTATTTTGGCCGATGGGGGCAGTATTTATTTAGAAAGTACCAACGGGATATTATTACGTGAAAATATCTTATTAAATGCGATAGGAAATAAAGACAGTTGGAAGTTAGGTAATGGCTTTTTCCCACAAACTGCTTTTGCTTTTGGCTTTGCGCTTTACACCTCAAATAATCATAATTCTCAATACATCAAGAATATTGTGGTTAATCATGATGATGGTTTCCATGCTACAGGTAGTGTGCGTAATAACGTGTTAACAGGAAATACTTTTTATGGTAACCGTGAACAACAAGCTAAAATCGGTATGGGAGATGCGACGGATAACTTAAATTATAAAGTCACTGAGAATATTTTTTATAATACTGATCCAATTCAGTACAGTATGCGCCAAAATGCAAAAAATAATGCATGGAACTACGGTACATTTAATAATAATTATTATAACCACCCTTATGATAATGATTTTTATGCCTTAGGTGGAAAATCAAATGAAACTGAGAATTTCTACTATGGTGGTGTGCAGTTCTTCCGCTGGCGTGCTAAAACCCCATACAATTTCTTTTACAATTTTGATAATTGGCAACAAATAGACGGCAATGATAACCAATCTAAAACCGACAAACAAAAATGGACGGTTGTTAAAGTTAATGAAGAGTTATATGAAGCCGATGCCCCATTAAGTGATAATTTAATCAGTAATACTGATTTTGAGGCAGGTATTGAGCCGTGGGAAGTCTCAGGGGGAACATTGGAACATGCCACGAAAACAGGCTTAGATAACCGTTCCTTAAAAGTCGTTAATAGCCATAAATCATTCTTTGTACGTATAAATAATGGGGAACCTTTAGCCTTAGAAAAAGACGCGCATTATTACCTACGTTTTAGTATTATTCGTGAAGCGGAAATGCCTATCCAAGTGGGTATTTATAATCGTGTGAATCAATATTCAAGCAAACCTGCATTAAGCCGTGTATATCGCTTACCTTCAGGGAAGAAACGCCTAGATTATACTCACTTATTTTCTGTACAAGATGTGTCGGATGATATGCGCTTATTCTTCTACATGGAGCAAGAAGATCCTGATTATTGGCTCGATAATGTGACTTTGCATAAAGTTAGCTTACGCCCAGCTATGCCTGCTACAGAACGTTCTAAAATCTTTATTAACCCCTATACAGAAACACGTCGTTATAACTTAGGTGGCTTACCTTATCGTGATTTAGACGGGAATGCTGTTGCAGGTGAGCTGGAAGTTGCCCCTTTTAGCTCTAAAATTCTAGTGCGTACAGATGCAAGTAATGAGCGTCCTCATGCTTTATCTGCCCCACAATTACGTTTAAGCCATATTCATCGCACTGTCATACTAGGGTGGCAACCTATTGCTAATGCAACAAATTATCGTTTGTATTACGCGCCTGAACTAGATGCCAGTAAAGTCGCTTTTATTGATGTTGGTAATATTACTGATGGGGTATTTGATTTACCTACAGGTACCTCTTTCTATGTTGCAATACAAGCTCGTAATGCAGCAGGAGAAAGTGCATTATCTAACATTGAGCACTTTACGCTACCCTAAACCATAAAGCTTAAAAATCGTTCAATACGCTGTTATATCAACAGTGTATTGGGCGTGATATTATCTTAAAAGGACTATTATGCGTAATTGGTATTGATTCAGGAAACCCAATATTAACCACCATGTCTTATTTTTTACAAGAAAGTGGCATTGCATACCCTGCCCCTTTTAATACAGCAATATGATCATGTGTATCAAGCGCAATGATAAAGCTTGTTTTTATTTGGGTAATTATATTTGAAAAGGCTAAATGATGGGCAGTGAAAATAATGTAATGACGCTCTCTTAATACCTTTCCCCTTCCTTCCCAGCAGCCTGTATAGGCACAAATATTCATATAACCTGTTATATCATTCAGGTGAATATCCATTGCGGTAAAGCTTTCAGCAGGCGTGCACTGCTTGGTATCACAAGCAATTTCTAGATCGTGGTTACGGCATTGCCAATCTATAGCAAAAGCAACACTAAAATAAAAAAATAACAGAATAGTAATGATGATTTGCATGATATTTCTCTCTATTATTTTTCAAGTAACAATAAGAGAAAACAATGCAAACAACATACCCCACAGCTTAAGGCTATGGGGTAAACTTTAGCATATTCTTATGCTGTAGCACCTTGTAATAAGGTTTTTAATTCACCAGATTGGTACATTTCTAAAATAATGTCACAGCCCCCAACTAATTCCCCTTTCACATATAACTGTGGGAAAGTTGGCCAGTTTGCATAAGCTGGTAAGTTAGCACGAATATCAGGGTTTTCTAATACATTAACATAGGAAAATTCTACTTCACAAGCTTGTAATGCTTGGACAGTACGTGCAGAGAATCCGCATTGTGGAAATTGAGGCGTACCTTTGATGTAAACAATAATAGCACTACCTTCAACTTGCTCTTTAATGAGTTCTAAAATTTCCATTATCTACCCTTATTTGTTTATTATGGCATAATTAATAGCTCCCTTATTTTAGGGAGGCTATTTAAATTTTATCGTATTGGATTATGTAAAATTTTAACATAGATTAACTTATTAGTACGATCTATCCTACATATCCACCTAGTTATAGCAAAGATATTTCGCTGCTACCCTAACACTTTTAATAGGCTGTAGAGGGCAATATGTACGCATAGCTTCAGTATTTCAATAGCGTACTCCTGCTTTTATCTTTATCATTATTAACTAAGTTACCTATAGCATACATTGATAGGCATCAACAACATGATGTTTATGTGATAATAATTTTTTTCGGATTAAAAATATAAGGTCTTATGACTATACAAACCTCTTTATACCCAGATATTGAACAAGTCACCACTTATGATATAGAAGTGGGTGATGGGCATTGTTTATATGTAGAAGAATGCGGTAACCCAAAAGGTATTCCTGTTGTTTTCTTGCATGGAGGGCCGGGATCATGCTGTAAACCTTATCACCGCAGTTTCTTTGATCCCACACGTTATCGTATTATTTTATTTGACCAACGTGGTTCAGGACGCTCACAATCTCATCACCCCCTAAAAAATAATACCAGTGCAGCCTTAATTGCAGACATGGAAGTTATTCGTGAGAAACTATCTATTGATAAATGGGTGGTATTTGGTGGCTCATGGGGCGCGACATTGGGATTATTATATGCACAAGCTCACCATGATAAGGTATTAGGTTTAATTGTACGGGGCACTTTCTTAGCACGTAAAGCGGATACACAGTGGTTTTATTCTGATCAAGGTGTGGCGCGCATTTACCCTCAACAATGGCAGGCATTTACTGCTTCTGTACCTGAGGAAGCCCGTGATGATATCAGCCGTTATTATTATACTTGCTTAACAAAAGGCAGTGCAGAACAAGCTAAAAGTGCCACGTTTGCATGGGCAAATTGGGGGGGGTGTGTAGTCAGTAATGCAGAATTCCCAGCTTTACCGATGGAAGAAATTTCTGCTGACATGAGCCATGAAGCCAGTATTGAATTGCACTATGTCGTGAACCATTCATTTATCGAAGATAATGAAATTTTAAATAATGTCGATAAGCTAGCGGGGATTAAAGGCATTATTATTCATGGGCAACGTGATTATTTATGTCCACTAGAAAGCTCTTACCAATTGCATCAACAATGGGCAAATAGTGAATTAGTGGTATTACCTGAAAGTGGGCATTTAGCCAATGGGGATGAGGCAATGATCGGTGCATTGGTCAATGCAACAGATGAGATGGCTGATTCTATTTTGTCGTGATCTATAACTAAAAAGATAAAGCAATAGAGGAGGCTCTTTTGATTCTCCCCTATTGGGTTTAGGTAAGCTAAATGAATAGTCATGTAGCCTACACTACAACCATATTACACAGTGATTTATTTTAACTGCTCATATAAGAGTGTATAAATTTTCTCAGCTGTTTCACTGGTTTCTGGTTGGTCAACTTGATTTAATACACGTAATAAAGTGGCATCATTATTTGCAACTAAACGCACTTTATACACAGGGTTTTCTTCTTTATTGCTACCAAACCAGCGTGATAAAATACCTTTTTCTTCACGCGCGCCTTTTTCAGGATCAATGTAACGAATCCAATAAGTAGAATTTGCACTGTCACGATCTTCAACAGTGAAACCAACGCGGTCAATGGCAAAACCAACCCGCTGCCATGCTTTATCTAAACCACTTAATACAGTTAAATCAATCGCGCCTGATGCTGCCCGTTTTAACGTCGCTTGATCAACATGTGAAGAAGGTTGGGCAACTAAACTACGTGCACGCTTCTCTTCTGTTCCTAAGAAAATCATTAAACGACTGAGCATCTCAGCTTCTAATTCAGGATCCGCAGGACGCACTTCCCAAATAAAGTTTTCATTTTCCGTTTTTTCTGCATAAGTTGTTTCTTCTGCACGACGATGTGTTAAATACAGTGCCGTTTTATTTGCAGTCGTATCACGCTCTAAACGGACACGAAATTTATCGCGTGAGGCAGTAGAGTAAGCAATATCAATGACTTTTCCAAGGTACTTACGTAAACCATCTTGTGGAATTTCAGCCCGATTTTCTGCCCATTCAGTTTCTAAAATACCAATTGTTGGATTATCAATACTTAGTAAAAAGCCTTTTTCTAACCAAAAGTCATGCACTTTATCCCATACATGCTCAATGTCACCATCAATTAATAACCAACGTCGTTGTCCATCACGTTGCACAGTGATTTTATCACCTAAAGGTAATATGGCACGTTGTTGAGCTAATGTACTGCCAGCAGTTACACGTATTCCACTTGCAGCATCAGGAATTAACAACTCATCATTGATAGTTGAGGAGGTTAAATCAGGGGGAATTTCCAATGTAGGAATGGTTGTGCTTTTTTTGTAATCTAAGCGTCGATCAGGTAAGGATTCACTAATCGTTTGTGAAATCCCGCAACCACTGAGGACACTGGCGATGACTATTCCACCAATAAATTGGGTCGTACGTAACATTACTATACCTTGAAGAGGGTTCAGATAATCGGCTTTGTTATTCAGGTGATGTATTCGCTGGGGCAGCAAGCTCTGGCTTTACTTCTAATACAGGTAATGCCTCAGCTTGCTCATAATACGTTCTATCATCTGAAATCGCAGTATCCAGTTGTTGGATGATTCTACTGCATGCTGTGGAGGCAAGCAGTAGAGCGACTAAACCTATCATTTTTAATATGTTTGTCATAATTTAATTGTGCTAACTATAACACACCTGCAGTGTGCATTGCTTGCTTGAGAATAGGCTGACTATCTTCAGACAAAGGAATAAGCGGTAAACGAATTTTTGCACTGTCAATTAAACCCATTTGATGCATTGCCCATTTGGCAGGCATAGGACTTGGCTCAACAAATAAATCAGTGTGTAAGCCCATCAAGCGGTCATTAATTTTTTCTGCTTCCGCACGATTACCTGCTAAAGCATATTGATATAAGTCATGCATCGCTTTTGGTGCGATATTAGCCGTGACTGAAATTGTGCCTTTTCCACCTCGTAATGTGGCTTCCATTGCAGTGGCATCATCACCACTTAACACAAAGAATTCATCACTGGCTAAGGCAACTAATTCATCAATACGTGACATTTCATTAACGGCTTCTTTAATTCCAATAATATTTTTAAAGGAGGTTAAACGTGCAACGGTTTCAGGTAATAAATCACAGCCTGTACGGGAAGGTACATTATATAATATCTGTGGAATATCAACAGTTTCCGCAATGACTTTATAATGCTGATATAAGCCTTCTTGTGGCGGTCTGTTGTAATAAGGGGTCACTAGCAAGCAGGCATCTGCCCCCAGCTCTTTTGCCTTTTTTGTTAATTCCAGTGCTTCTTCGGTAGAATTTGCCCCTGTTCCCGCAATCACAGGTATGCGTCCTGCCACGTATTTAATCACAGATTTTATAACGTTGCAGTGCTCGTCAAAGTTTAATGTGGCGGATTCCCCTGTTGTACCCACAGCAACAATGGCATCAGTCTTATTCTCTATATGGAACTCGACAAGACGACGTAAACCATCGTCATCTACTTGACCATTATCATGCATTGGGGTGACTAAGGCCACAATACTACCTTGAAACATGATTTATCACTCCATTAATCCTAAAAATGTCATTTCTCATGAGTTAAATGAATTGTAAATGTCAAAACAGCCCTTAAATTAAACGGCTGTACGCTACCCTTTACTGTATAAAAAACCATGTTAAATATAGTTTTTATATTTATTTATATACAATTAAAGGTCATATTTTATTATATCTTAATTACTGTGTATGCGATGTATTTTTTTAAATCAATATCTTAAATAAAAAAGTAATAAACATATTGATACTGCAAACAATATTTATTTGTATATCAATGTATTATCAACTTATTTACCCTGTAAGGCATACAAACACAGGGCATAGTGTAAATGATTTATGCCTTAAATGAAAAAATAGGAGTCTTTTTTTGTTCAATTCGACTGTTTTTAAGCAAGCCTTTCAGGATAGTATCCCTGTCATGTTTGGCTATGTTCCCTTGGGGGCTGCATTTGGTTTACTGTTTAGCCAGTTAGGCTATCATTGGCTGTATGCGGTAAGCATGAGTTTAATTATTTTTGCAGGGGCTGCACAGTTTTTAGCTGTCGGCTTACTGGCAGCACAAGCCAGCTTGATCGAAATAAGTGTTGCTATTTTTATATTAAATGCCCGCCATATTTTTTTCGGTCTTTCTTTAATTACTCGTTACCAAGCTATTGTGGGGTGGCGGAAAATTTATGTGATGTTTGGTTTAACAGATGAAACTTATTCTTTATTAACCAGCCACCCAATAAAAAATCCAATGGAAGATCAAACTTATGCCTTGTACCTGACCGCCTTAAACCAAAGTTATTGGGTAATAGGCTCTGTTATAGGATTATTATTAGGGAGAAATTTAAATATTGATACCACAGGGATGGATTTTGCCCTAACTGCATTATTTGTTGTCTTAATGATTGAGCAATTTAAAACAGTACAATGTTGGTCACCTTTTATTATTGCGTTGGTATCAGGGGCTTTGGTCTTAGTAGTTATTGGGCAAGATAATATGTTAATGCTCTCTATTCTCTTATCTATAGCTATTTTACTTATACAAGGAAAACCATGGAAAGTACCCACTATTTAATATTTGCTATATTATGTATGGCTGTGACAACTTTTGCGACACGCGCTTTACCCTTTGTGTTACTAAAAAATTATGCGCAACATCCTGTTTTACTGTATTTAGGGCGATATTTACCCCCTGCAGTGATGACTTTATTGGTATTATACTCTTTAAAGAATATATCACTGACAATGTTGCCTTATGGTTTACCTGAATTATGCGCTATAGTGATTGTAGTCTTGATGCACATATGGCGTAGAAATGCTTTACTAAGTATTGCAAGTGGTACAGCTTTTTTTATGTTTGTACAACAAACAACATGGTTACATAACTTATTGGTGTAATTGATATTTATGATTAAAAGTGAATTGCCTGAATGGGTCACGCATAATGCAAACCTATTATGTATGCAGATGGATAAGACTGCCTGCATTCTTACTGTGTCTGATAATTGCTTAACATTATTAGCACAACCTGCCTCTGCATTAATAGGTCAATCACTGCTTAATCTTATTCCCCCTTTAGAACGCAAGCGATTTATTCATTACTTTGAACATTTTTCAGAGCATGATACCCAAGGTGTTTGCCTACAATTTATTAATCAACCTAATCGTTATGAACACTATGCGGGGTTATTAGTGAGTAAAGGGGAGTTTATACAGCTACTGATTACTCCAACAGAATATAACCAGCCTGCTACCCCCTCCATACTCCCTCGTATGACAGAAAAGCAAATGACTCCTTGTCATCTCAGTACAGATTTTAACCAGTTAGCACAGCACAGCCCTTGTCATATTGTTTTAAATCACAGTCATATGGGCCTAGCACATATTAAAATAACAGGGGAATTTCTGCATTGTAATGAAACATGGTTACAGAATTTTCACTTGCCATTAAATACATTAAATGATTGTAATTTTTTTGATTTTATTTTTCCTCATGAGAAAAAAAGCTTACAAAATATTTTTACTCAATTACATACCAATCAATTACAGCATTATCAAACCCAACGTACTTTATTGACTACAGAAAAAAATAAAATATGGGGAATCTTAGCAATTTCTCGTTTATATTTGGATCATACAGATTCTTTAGCTTTAGTTTTTATTAATGCATCTCAACGGTATACAACTCTGCAAGAGCGAGAACGCCTATTTAATTTATCTTTAGATTTACAAGGTATTATTTCATTAGAAGGTGCAATCACTCATATTAACCCTGCATGGAGCAAATTATTAAATTATCCATTGCCAGCACTGCTGTCCCATACATGGTTAGATTTTATTCATCCTGCTGATTCAGCTAAAACACATGAAATTATAGAAAAAATTAAACAAGGGCAACATATTCGTGGCTTTGAAAATAGATGGTGTCGCCAAGATAATACCTACTGTTGGATATCATGGGATGTATACCCTTTAGTACGTGAAGGGAAGGCATATATCATTGGGCGTGATATTTCTCAACAGAAAAAAGATAAACAGCAGTTAATCACCACACACAGTCAACTCACCATGATTTTAGATGGCTTAGAGTCTTTGGTTTATGTCTCTGATTTACAAACACAAAAGCTATTATATGTCAATAAATATGGGCGAGAAATTTTGGGGGATGTTGAAGGAGAAAAATGTTGGGAAGTGATTGGGAAAACCTTACCTGAAAAATGTGTGGAGTGCCAAAAAACACAAGATCACGTTAAGCTGTTAGGAGTCAATGAAATTGAAATCCAAAGCCAGCAAACAGGAAAATGGTTTTTAACTCAAGGGCGCACTATTCGTTGGATTGATGGACGCTTAGTGCGTTTACAAATTGCTACAGATATCAGTGCACGTAAACAAGCTGAAAATGCATTAAAAGTCAGTGAAGAACGTTATCGTGTGATTGTGCAAGAGCAAACAGAATTGATTTGCCGCTATTTGCCTAATGGTATATTAAGCTTTGTAAATCAAGCTTATTGTAGTTTTTTTAATAAAACAGAAACTGAACTCATTAATCATGCTTTTTCTCCTTTAAGTTTTAAAAATAGACAAATATTAAATAATGGCAGTTTTGACAAACTGAGCCCCACACATCCAGTAATTGAATCTGAATATTGTGTTACCTCGGATTCAGGGAAAGTATATTGGCAACACTGGGTAGATCGTGCCATGTTTAATGATGCAGGGGACATTATTGAATACCAAGCAGTCGGGCGCGATGTAACCGAACGAAAACGAGTAGAGAATGAACTGCGTCAAGCAAAAGAAAATGCAGAGGCTGCCACCCAAGCAAAAAGTGAATTTCTTGCTAATATGAGCCATGAAATTCGTACTCCTATGAATGGGGTGGTGGGGATGACTGAATTACTGCTGAGTACAACCTTAACCCCACAACAACATGAATATGCGGAAATTATTCGTTCTTCTACTGATGCATTACAAACCTTAATTAATGATATTTTAGATTTTTCTAAAATTGAAGCAGGTAAATTAACCTTAGAGCCGATTAATTTTGATTTAGAAGCCGCTGTACTAGAAGTAGCGCGTTTATTAAGCTTAACAGCTGAAAGTAAGGGTTTAGAGCTTATTGTACGCTATGCGCCTGATGCACCACGTTACCTTGTAGGGGATGCTGGACGAATTCGCCAGATTTTGACCAATTTAGTTGGTAATGCAGTGAAATTCACTACAACAGGTTATGTTTTGATTGATGTAGACTGTGATATTGAAACTGAAGATAAAGCCTGTATGTGTATCAGTATTAAAGATACAGGGATTGGTATTCCACTTAGACAGCTTGATACGGTGTTTGATAAATTTACCCAAGCTGACTCCTCCACAACGCGCCGTTTTGGGGGCACTGGTTTAGGTTTAGCAATTTGCCAGCAACTTGTGAAAATGATGCGAGGGGAAATTGGCGTAGTCAGTGAAGAAGAAGAAGGTTCAATTTTTACCTTTACCTTACCACTGCCCTTAGCAGAACTTACCGACCCCCCACCTAAAATTAATCTACGTGATTTAGATTCTATTCGTGGCTCTCATATTTTATTTGTTGATGATAATCCAATTAATCAACGTATTTTAGTAGAACAATTGGAGGATATGGGAATTTACTGTCACACTGTCGATAGTGGAGAAAAAGCCCTAATAGAGTTGAAGCAATCACTGAACCATGGGGCACCTTATTGGTTAGTGATTCTCGATTATTTTATGCCAAATATGGATGGTGAACAGTTAGGTAAACTGATAAAAGCTGATCCAGACTTAAAGTCTTTAGATATGATGATGCTCTCTTCAGCGGGCTATCAGCAAGGTAGTAAAAAATTACGTGAAGAAGGCTTTGTTGCACATTTAATTAAGCCATTACCTAAATTTTTATTACAACAAGCATTAGTTGCTTTATATACAACACGTAGCACCCCTTATAATCGACAATTCATTACCACAGAAAATTTAACTGCCTTGCCTACTAACCAAGAGCGTAAACAATTAAAAGCAACGCAAGATTGCACAGGTAAATTTCAAGGTTTTCATGTTTTACTTGTAGAAGATAATGAGATTAATCGTATTGTTGCTATCAATATGCTGAAGCAATTAGGGTGTAAAATTAGTCAGGCAGTGAATGGAAAAGAAGCTGTGACACTGATACAGCAACACACATATAGTATTATTTTTATGGATGTACAAATGCCTGAAATGGATGGATTTGAAGCCACACATAAGGTTAGAAAATGGGAACAAGAACAAGGTAAAACCAGTAATACAATTGTTGCGATGACAGCCAATGCAATGCAAGGAGATGCTGAATATTGTTTAGCTTCAGGGATGGATGATTATCTTTCTAAACCCTTACGTATTGAAGATTTTACCCGTGTTTTAACTCGATTTTGTACCCAATCAGGTGCTTGTTCTGCCCCTTCAGCTCCTTCTTCTCCACCTAAAGCAGCACATATTAAGACTGAGCCAGAAAAAGATGATGAAGTACTCCCTCAAACCAATACACCAAATGGTAAGCTTTTATTAGTTGAAGATAATCAAGTGAACTGCATGGTGGCAACCAGCATATTGCAAGCATTAGGCTGTGAGGTTGATATTGCTGAAAATGGGCAGCAAGCGGTGGATATTTGTCAAGATGCAGAGTATTCACTTATTTTAATGGATATTCAAATGCCCATTATGGATGGTGTAACTGCGACGCGCCATATCCGCAAGCAACCCCATAATGTAAATACACCTATTGTTGCCTTAACAGCCAATACCATGCCTTTAGATGTAAAGCGTTATTTTGATGCGGGGATTGATGATTGTATTGGCAAACCTGTTACGGTTGATCGTGTACGTAAAATTGTCCAAAAATATACCAATATAGCTTGTGAAATTTCACAAAAAAATACTGAACAAAAAGAAAAACCCATACAAAAAAAAGCTTTAGCACCTGTTTTTGATATTGAGCAAGTGAAACGAATTTCACTTGGTAATATTGGTATCTTAACCACCATTATTAATGAGTTCCAAAATGACACCCCACAACAATTATCACGCTTAGAACAAGCCTTAGCTAATGGAGAGCGAGAAACCATTGGGCGAATTGCTCATTCCGTTAAAGGCAGTGCACGCAGTGTGGGAGCGATGCGTATTGGTGATGAAGCCAGTCATCTAGAGCATTGTGTTAAAGAGGGGGGAATAGATGAAACGCAACAACGGATTAAAACACTTCAAGAAGAATACCAACGTTTAGATGCAATATGGAAAGATCTAAACTGGGAAACCTTATTAAATTAAATAATTTTATGATTATGTTTTATTTTAAAATACCGATTTTATTTACACTAGCAAGTATATTACTACTGAGTGCTTGCTCTCAAAATGATGATGAGGTCATTACACAACAAAAAAAAGAATTACTTATTTATTGTGGTATTACCATGATCCAACCTATGCAAGAGATTGCAGCATTTATTGAGAAAAAACATGCAGTAAAAATCACCTTTACTAAGGGCGGATCAGGGAGTTTATATCGTAGTTTGCAAGCCAGCCAAGTAGGGGATTTATACCTACCAGGGGCAGAGTCTTATATTGATACAGCGAAGAAAGCAGGTTATATCAGCCAACACCAGTTAGTTGGTTATAATCAAGCTGCATTTATTGTAGCAAAAAATAATCCGAAAAAATTTAATCATGAGTTAGCACAATTAACGCATGAATCGATTAATGTTGTCATAGGCAGCCCTGATAGTGGTAGCATTGGACGCGAAACAAAAAAAATTCTTGAGCAAGCAGCTATCTATAAAGAAGTATTAGCAAATAGTATATATGTGACCACAGATTCTAAAGATTTAACCCGTATTATTAAGAATAAAAAGGCTGATATTGCTATCAATTGGCGCGCAACAGCATTTTGGGATGAAAATAAAGCATTATTAACAAGTTTACCTATTAAAGAAGATTTTGCACAAAAGAAAAAGTTAATTTTAGGGGTATTAACATTTTCTAAATATCCAACTATTTCCCAAGATTTCCTGACTTATGCAAGCAGCCCTACAGGCTTAGCAATATTTAAAAAACACGGTTTTTAGTATTGTATATCCTCAACCTATATGGTTTTAAACTACTTCATTTCAGTTAGGTATTAATTAATAGATAGATATTGATAAGCGGTAAAATAATACCTGCGACACTCCCTAAACGCCAATAAGAAGTTAAACGCCAGTATTGTTTAGGAATCGGTTTTCCTGATTGAAACTGTTGAGCAAGATAGGTTTGCTGAGTTTGAATAGGCACTAGCACAACCAGCCAAATCAGGGTTGCCAGCATAAAAAAACCATAACCTGATTCCCACCATGTTGTATGATTATCTATTCCTATTTGTTGTACTGTAATGAGTTCTCCTGTACTCATCACCAGTATTAAACTGATTAAAACTAAAATAAAATCAACCCAATCTGTTTCATAATGTGCAAAGCCAATGATGCAGGGTTCTTTTGTGTGCTCAACTAATAATTTCCAGATAATGGTAATGAGCATATTCCCTAAAAATAGGGAAATTCCCATGATACATAGCACTTTTAGAACAGTTAAATCCATAATGCCTATTTCCTACAAGGTAGATGAAACACTTATGAAGGGCTAGCGTAAAAGAAGAAGTTTGCGTTATGATGACAGTTGTTTTTTATCCTGTATTTTTATGATGAAAAATAAACACCCATCCATTATGGGTATACTAAAAATAAAAACTAACCACACAAGGAATGTCATCATGCCAGCAAATTATATCAAGCACCTCTCATATAGCCTGTTAACAGGGGTGATTTTTTTAGCTACTCAAAGCAGTAGCTTTGCAGCCAAACCGATCGAGTTAAAATTCAGTCATTATTTACCTACAGGGCACGGCTTACACCGTGATTTTATCCAACCTTGGGCAGAGGAATTAGAGAAGCGTACACAAGGAAAAGTTAAGGTAAAGATTTTTACAGGCGGCAGTGCTTTAGGGAAAATTACTCGCCAAGCTGATCAAGTTAAAGCAGGTGTGGTAGATATCAGTCATGGTATTCACAGTATTCCTCGTGGGCGTTTTCCCCGTACCTCTATTATGCATTTACCTTTTATGGGAAAAAGTGCGGATGCTATTTCTCGTACTTTATGGGCACTGTATCAACAGGGGCAATTTGATAAAGAATATGCAGGCTTTAAAGTACTCGCTTTACACGGACACAATGCGGGCTTAATTCATACCAAAGATAAGCCAATTAAAACCATTGCTGACATGAAAGGTTTACGTTTACGTACACCGAACCCTACTGTTTCATTGATGTTGGAACATCTGGGTGCAACCCCTGTGGGAATGCCCCCCAGTGTTGTTTATGAAAGCATTCAAAAAGGGGTCTTAGATGGAAGCTTATTCCCGTGGGATCCTGTCCGTGCTTTTCATTTGGATGAAGTGACTAATTACCATATGAATTTAAAAGCCTATACCACAACATTTTTTGTAGTGATGAATATGCGTAAATATAAACGTTTGCCGGCTGATGTACGCAAGGTAATTGATGAGATGTCAGGGGAAAATTTAGTTGCTCAATTTGGTGAATGGTGGAATCAATGGGATGCAAAAGGCTTAGAAAAAGCTGTAGAGAAAGGCAATACCATTATTGAGTTCAGTGAAGATGAACGCCAGAAATTTCATAGCTTTGTACAACCTATGATTGATGCACGTTTAGCTGAGATGAAAAAGCAAGGAGTGAGTGATCCAGAAGGGTTATATAAAGCAGCCAAAACTTTGATTAATAGTTTAGAGAAGTAAATATAGCAAAACCTACTAAAAAAGCTTTTAGTAGGTTTTTATTTATCAACTGCTAGCATATTACTATTCCTTTGTTTCATATACTCCCCACCCTCTATAGCAGCATTAATGCATAACATGCAACACTTTTCACTGAACTCAATTTAGTTATGATTGATGACAGCGGGATGATTGAAAAATAAAAATTGGCTTTATTGAATTCAATCATATTCATCTTATAAATTCTATTATAGTGGTTATGAACTGCTGGTTGCGGGGTAAATGAGATCACGAGGACGTTGTGTGCAACGTCACGACAACATATTAAGATAACAGTACCTGAGAGATCACAAACACTTCCATAATCAATTTGGCTCTGTTGCGTAATTTCAGTTATTAATAGGTAAAGAAGTGTATAAATAGAAAATTTTTTATATTTTTATCGTCTTTAATAAGTTAGCCTTAAAAACATAAATATTAAATGGGGTATTATTTAATATTGGTATTTTAATGCAGTATATTGACGACCATTTATATAAAGTGAAAATAGGTGATTTATGATTAAAAAAAGTGTTTTATTTATTTTATTAATCATAACAAATAGCCTTGTTTTTGCTGATTCAATACGACCTGAACGCTTATTACGTATTATTGGGGGGACGGTTAGTGCGGAATATAGTGCTCCGTGGATGGCATCACTCATTTGGACAAATTCTTCTTCTGTTGTCGTGTGTGGTGCATCCTTAATTCATCCTTCATGGGTTTTAACCAGTGCTCATTGTGTTATCAATGAAAATATTAACAGTATTCATATTAGTTTAGGACGTAAAAATGTTGTTGAAGAAAAGGGGGATATTGTTGATATTGAGGAAATAATTATTCACCCTCGGTTTCTTATTGATTCCTTTAATACACCTTTTAATGATATTGCCTTATTACGTCTAAAAGAACCCAGCGATCACCCTATTGTAAAACTACCTGATGAAAAAAGTAGCTTGGTAAGAAGCTTGGAACAAGCCACATTATACGGCTGGGGTACAACCAGCAGTGACTTAGATAACCCTGTTTATCCTGCTAAATTACATCAAGTTAATTTACCTATTATTACCAATGATGTATGCAATAATTCATATAATGATATTGTAGAGGATACAATGCTATGTGCAGGCTTTCAGCAAGGCGGCACGGATGGTTGTATTGGTGATAGTGGAGGACCTTTAATGATTCATAACCTATCAGGCAGCTATCAAGTGGGGATTTCTAGTTTTGGAGAAGGCTGTGCAGAGGAGAATTTCTATGGTATTTATACGCGTGTCACCGCTTTTACTGATTTTATTCAGCAACATATTTGTGAAACACCTATTATCCCCCCTAGCTTAAATGTGATCACTGAAAATAATCAGGCGACATTATACTGGGAAGATAATAATACCCAAGCTGATGGTTATTGGGTATATTATACACCTTTCAGTTCCCCCATTACCCAAGAAACATTAGATAGCATTCAAAGTATTGATATAACACAGCAAGCCTATTTTAAAACTTATGTGCCTGCAAATAATCAATATTATGTAGCAGTACGCAGTTATCATAATAATTGTTTAAGTGATTTATCTAATGTAGAAGTAATCGGGGCTCCCATGACGCAATAAGGATAGCAAATGAGCGAATTAACCCATTTTAATGCATCAGGTGATGCACACATGGTGGATGTAGCCGATAAAACAGTCACTCACCGTGTCGCGATTGCCGAAGGCACAATTAAAATGAAACAAGCCACTTTGGCACTCATTTTATCTGGGGGACATAAAAAAGGGGATGTATTAGGGATTGCGCGTATTGCAGGTATTATGGCGGCTAAAAAAACCAGTGACCTGATTCCTTTATGTCATCCTTTAATGCTCACCCATATCAGTGTGGAATTTACTCCTGATACGGAAACTAATACTATTCACTGTCAAACCCGTGTAGAAACTAAAGGGCAAACAGGGGTGGAAATGGAAGCCCTGAATGCAGTACAAATTGCCCTCTTAACGATTTATGATATGTGTAAAGCAGTTGATAAAGGTATGATTATTGATAATGTTGCCTTACAACATAAATCAGGGGGAAAATCAGGGGTTTGGCAACGTGAGCAATCAGCATAAACACAGCTTTGCCTATCACAACACTTCTTTTTTATTTCTTAATACTGCATAAAATATGATGAATAATAAATTTTCTCGTGGTTTCACTTTAATTGAAATTATGGTAGTCGTGGTGATTTTAGGGGTTTTAGCTGCTTTAGTCGTACCTAAAATCATGGATAAACCTGATGAAGCACGTAAGGTTAAAGCAAAAAATGACATGCGCGCCATTGAAGCTGCTTTAAATTTATATAAATTAGATAATTACTTTTACCCCAGTACAGAGCAAGGATTAGAGGCTTTAGTGAGCAAACCTTCAGGCTTACCTGAGCCAAAACAATGGAAGCCATCAGGCTATTTAGATAGCACCCCTGTTGATCCGTGGGGATTCCCGTATAATTACCTTAACCCCGGGGAACACAAAGAAATTGATATTTATTCATTAGGTGCAGATGGACAAATTGGTGGAGAAGGGGCAAGTGCTGACATTGGAAATTGGCAACTAAAATAGAAAGGGTACAGTACGATACATGACGAGCTTAACAGAAACAGTATGTCCTTTTTGTACATTATTATGTGAAAATGTTTACACTGATGAAGAACGCAATTTTGCCTGTACAACAGCACAAAAAAGCATGGCAATTCTTCCAACGGTCAACATATATACTGATAATAAAGCGGTAACACGAGATGAAGCATTACAAGAAGCCAGTCAGCTGTTACACAAAGCACAGAGTATTTTATATACAGGGCTTTCTGTTGATGTTGCTGGGATGCGATCCGTACTGAACTTAGCCCGTACAACAGGGGGGGTTGTTGATCACCAATACAGTGATGAATTTGCCCCCTATATTGATGCATTACAGCACACTGGTGGATTTAACACCACTTTAACAGAAACCGTAAACCGCGCCGAATGTTTATTATTAATTGGTGAAGAACTAGAAAAAAACTACCCTCATTTATTAAATCAATGTGTAAAGCATCAACGTTTATTTCCTGAAAATATCAGTCCCCCGTCTTTATTACGCCTTGCCAATACTGAAGAGAGCTTAAACGCCTTACCAGAATTACTGGCGGTGATGAATGCCTTACTGTTAGGGGATGAGGTGACTGATACATTATCTTTTTCAGGTGTGAGTATTGCACAGTTAAAAGCCATTATTCAGCAACTCCAACAAGCAAAATATAGTGTGATTATTTGGGATAATGCAGAATTACCTAATGAACATGCCAGTATTATTATTCAAAGCCTCTATCGCTTTATAGATAAAATGAATACAACACATCGCTGTACCGCCTTACCTTTAGGGGGGCGACATCAAAGCAGTACCTTTATGCAAGTGATGACATGGCAAACAGCTTACCCTATGCGTGTTTGTTTCCAACAAGGTGCAGCACATTATGATATTCATCAATATAGTAGCCAGCGATTATTAGCATCAGATGAAATTGATTTAGTAGTATGGATTGCTAGTTCCACTAATATGAGCTACCCCGATACCCCACACCCTGTGATTGCCTTTGCCCCTGAACTGCCTGAACACTTACCCAATCCCCCTGCTGTATTTATTCCAATTGGTATTGTGGGTGTTGATCATGCAGGCTATTTATTTCGTTTTGATCAAGTTGTCACATTGGCTGTACAGCAGATACGTGATTGTGGATTGCCTAATATTGCCACACTTTTGCCACAGCTTTTACAGTATTATAAAGAAGCGATATAACAAGATGATACTGAGAATCTTAATAATCAAGGTTAGGGTTTTATAACAGGATTTTTTGCATTAGCAATATTTTTCAACCTGTTCAATAAGGTTTGCCAGTTCACGCGTGTATTGTAACCCATCACATCAATACGAGGTAAACCACCACCTTTGACGATGTAATAGCCTTGTTTTGCAGGCATTGCACCCCGCATGGTACAAATATTATTTTTTAAACGACAACCTAAACCTAACTTAGCATAAGAAAATTGTTTAAATAACTGTAATACCCCCCGTGATACCCGATCCGCTGCGCTATTACCACTGATACTGGATAGATTACTGACTGCTTTTTGGCTGATTTTTCTGGGTAGACGGCTCTCTTCAGCGGTAGCAAAATAGGCATCAAAGCCAACAGGTTTCCATTTTATTAAATGTAAATCACGAATTTTCCCTGATAGCCCCCCCTGAACTTCCCCAAATTCTTCATAAACCTTAGTTAATACACCAAGATTTATCTGGTTAAGATCAACATCAGCTCTCAAGATAGGAATCTTACCTAGCGGGTTTTTTAAGCTTAAGGTATGCATAATAATCGTCCCTTCAAAGACTTGCATTAATAATGCACCACCTAATGTAACGGTATTATTTTTATACGTAATATTAGGGATCATACCTGATAGTTCCCCATGTAACGTAGGAATATCTAAGGCTTTACTGAGACTGGTTAAGGAGATAGGTTGTAAATAACCTTGCATTTGCCAATTAACTTTAGGATCCCCCCATTTTTTCAGCTCAAAATTATTAATATGTAAGGCACCATCTAAAATAGGAATATGCCATGCACGATTTAACGCTATATTATTTTTCACTGCATGAAAGCGTAATTCACTATGACCAATAGAGAGTTTTTTACCTATTTTTGCTTTTTTCCAGCGCATCACTGATACATGTTTATGTTGCGTATTTTTCCAATGCAAACCAAGTGCTAAATCCTCTACATAAAAGCGAGATTTTTTATCTTTAATATTTAGCTTATCAATATTGATAACCACTTGCTGCTTTTTATTTTTTAATTGAATATTGGCAGCAATATTGCCAGATAAATCTAGCTCTCCAAGCATACTTTCAGCAAGTATATCTTGCAGATAATTTTGATAAATAGAGGTCAATGGCGTAGTGGGAAGTTGTATATGTAATGCCTGTAATTGCCATGCTTTACGCTGCCTAAATTGCCCTGTGAGGTGAAATTTTAATGTGTTTTTATGATTATAATCTAAGCTATCAATAATAAAACGATTTTTTAAGTAACGACTACGTATTTTTATAGCAATAGGTTGGGCAATTTCAATATAAAAAGGTTGATAATATACTTCCCCTTGTGGGATTTTTAGCTCTGTTTGCATCACCCAAGTGGGGTTCTTTTTTTTATGTATTTGGGAGGCATTCAGTACAAATGTTGCGCGTAGATTTTCGGCTGCTATCGTACTTTCCTTATTACTTAATGCGATATTATAAAGCTGACTTTTAAGTGTTATTGAGGTTTGTTTTTGGGTATTTTTAGCGGTGAGTGTTAATTGGTGCGTTCCCGCAAGCTCTACAGGTAAAGTGAGCTTAAATAAACGCTGCAAAGTTTTTTGAATCACAGCATGTTTTAGTTGCTTTGTTTTTATACTGGCTTGCCATGTTTTAGCATCTTGTTTAAAACTAATTTTAGCCGTGCCGCCTAAAATGCTTAGTTTTGGAAAAGTTAAACTTAAACTATTTTTTACCGCATCATAATGTAATGAAAAACGATTTTTACCTTTAATTAAGCCCCCTGCTAGGCTTAATGTCCCCTGTTCACAGTGAATTAATAAGCGGCTATATGTGCCTTTTTTACATTGAATTTTTAGATTTTTAAAGATTACATTATTAAATTTAAAGGATTGAATCGTGGCTGAAAAATAGTTGTTGTGAGGGTTTAAAGTCAGGTGAATTTTTTTTGCTTGCCACTGCTCACCTGTTAAGCGTGCAATCTGTATTCCTGTCTTATCAATAGCATAAGCAGAGAAAGACAAGCTAAGGTAAGCAATGAAGATAAATAGGATAAAAAACAGCGGTTTTTTTGTTAGATTAGACCGCATGTATATCCCTTTTTAAGGCTAATAATTAACATATTAAAGTATCATTTAAATTCAAAAATAGCATATTTATTATAATTATAGTTGTAATACGAAATAAATAAAAAGGATAAACTTTTTGATTACAATACACTCTCTAAATTTGAATCGTATACCTCATCAGAGCTTGAATCTTATATTTATGCACTGCCATTAATGCAAGTTTTAATAGCACAAAATATTGTTATCCAACAAAAGAGTGATTTATTTAGGGTTACTGACAAAAAAAGCTTTAATTTATAGGCGTTTATATTAAAAATTATAGCTGGAATAATGATAAGTTCTTTTTTTGTTTTTGTGGCATATTTTGGCTATATTGTTGAATGAAAAACTAAAAATTAATGAGTTAATGCATAAGCTGGATTATCAAACCCAGCTTTATGCACAAATTTCACAATACAGAAAAATTTAAAATGGTTTTACAATCACCGCAATGATAATACCAACCAATACTAAAACAGGGAATTCATTAAACCAGCGATAGAATACATGTGAAAAACGATTTTTATCATGCTTAAAATCACTGACTAACTTACCGCAGTAAATATGATAAATAATTAGAATAATGGCTAAGGTTAATTTTAAATGTAACCACCCCATTGATGAGTATGCAGTCCATGCATACTCCCACAACATCCAAAGCCCTAACACAGTGGTAATCACCGCCGCAGGGGTCATAATGCCGTAAAAAAGCTTACGCTCCATGATTTTAAAGCGATCATGACTGATTTTATCATCACTCATTGCGTGATAAACAAATAGACGGGGGAGATAAAACAAGCCTGCAAACCACGCAACCATGAACATAACATGAACCGCTTTCACCCATAACATATGCTGATTTCCTTATCAGTTACAGTTTACTTTATCTAAACGATGTTGATTACCATGTACTGTAATGAGTAATTGGTTTTTTAATAACTGCATGGTGGCACGAATTTCTTCTGTTTGCCCTTGCTGTGTTAAACCAATTAAATCAATTTCGGTATCATCTTTTTTAACCCCCTGTAATTTCAAATAATTACTTAATCCTGATGGGGTGCTGTGTACGTAATAGCTGGCATCTACAAATTTATCATGAAAACTAAGCTTGGCACTGCGAATTACTGCAGCACGCTGCCCTTTATCATCTCGTGTTTCTTCACCAAAAAAGCATAAAGCAGGCGGGGAAAGATTCACATTTAAAGTTATATCCTTATTTGTAATTGTGACCCATTCACGGCGCACAGGATAACCTTTTTTACTAATACGTAAATAATATTTACCCGCATTTAAGGCAATACCAGATTCAAATTTAGGCACAATGTTCATGATTTGTACATGGGCATCACTAGGGGTGGTATTAACGAAAAGTTGGTAACGGGGAGCATTCTCTGCTGCACCGTGTTGGGTGACATTCAACGGCATTGTTTTGGATAAAATCACATCCATATTAACCGCTTGATTCTTTATCTCCACCCATTGGCGACGATCAGGAAATTGTGGATGGCTCACTAACACATCATATTTTCCTGTTGCTAATGTCATCCCCTGTTTAAATACAGGCTGAATATTCATGATACGTATTCGTGCATCACTGGGGTGTGTGGTAATTGTTAAAGGGTAACGCTTGGCTTTTTTACGTGCTTCTGCTTTTAAACGAAAAGAGGTATGTAAATCTTTACCTTTCAGTGTTACCCAGCGACGTTGTTTATGATAACCGTCTGCATTCACCAAAATATCATAACGCCCCGCTTTTAACTTCATACCTTGGTGAAAACTAGGTTTAATATTCATGATGAATATTTTTGCTTTAGCAGGGGTTGTTTTGATATATAAGCGGTGTACTGAGCTTGCCGCTTGTCCGAGTGAGGCAATGCTCAATAGTATTATCATAATACTGAGCTTCATCCCTGAATTCATAAATTTAAGACTCCTAATTTAATTATGATACGTGTGTACGTAGTTGACGACGTAAAATTTTACCGACATTACTTTTCGGTAAGTCATCTAAAAATACAACTTGTTTAGGGATTTTATATCCCGTTAATTTTGTACGACAAAAAGCAATAATATCCTCTGCAGTGACATCAGGATTTTTTGCCACAATAAATAATTTAACCTTTTCCCCTGAATGTTCATCAGGAATACCAATGGCAGCCACCTCTAATACCCCTTCATGCTCAGACACCACATCCTCAATTTCATTAGGGTAAACATTAAAGCCAGAGACTAAAATCATATCTTTTTTACGATCAACCACATGAACAAAGCCTTCCTCATTAATCGTGACCACATCACCTGTACGTAACCAACCTTCTGCATTCACAACCAGCTGTGTTTCTTCAGGGCGTTTCCAGTAACCTTTCATTACCTGAGGTCCTTTAACACATAATTCACCCGCTTCACCAAGCCCCACCTCTTCATTGTCTGCATTAATAATTTTAATTTGAGTGGAGGGTAGAGGGAGACCAATGGATGCATTATAGGCAGTTAGTGAAATTGGGTTAATGCAGACAGCAGGGCAACATTCTGTTAAACCATAGGCTTCTAATAAAATATTGCCTGTAACCTGCTGCCATTTCTCTGCCACTGCATGCTGTACTGCCATACCACCACCAAGACTCAGGCGTAAATGGCTAAAATCTACTTTGTGAAAATCAGGATGATTGAGTAATGCATTAAATAATGTATTAACCCCTGTCATTAAGGTAAAAGGATGTTGGTGCAATGTTTTAATAAATGTGTCAATGTCACGTGGGTTAGTAATAAAAACATTCAGTGCCCCTTTTTTTAAAAATAAGAGGCAGTTCGCCATTAATGCAAAGATATGATACAAAGGAAGTGCGGTAATAATCACTTCTTTCCCATCTCGTAATACACTATCTAACCATAACTCTGCTTGGCGTAAATTAGAGAGCATATTGCGGTGTGTTAACATCGCGCCTTTTGCAACACCTGTTGTCCCTCCTGTGTATTGTAAAAAGGCAATATCATCTCCACTAATATCGACCACTTGAAATTTAAAACTAAAGTGTTTTCCTTGCTCTAAAGCATGATTAAAAGGGGTGCTAAAAGGCAAATCATAGTCAGGGACTAATTTTTTTATATACTTTACGGTAAAGTTAACAATTTGCTTTTTAGGAAAATCTAAACAATCTCCCAACTCTGTGACAATAATATGTTTAACTTGGGTTTTACTGTGTATGGCTGCCAATGTGTGGGCAAAATTTGTTAAAATAACAATGCTTTTAACCCCTGCATCATTTAATTGATGTTCCAATTCTCTTTGTGTATACAGTGGGTTGACATTAACAACGGTTAAGCCTGCTCGTAATGCCCCAAATAGCACAATGGGGTATTGCAAGATATTAGGCAACATAATGGCAATACGATCGCCTTTTTTTAACTGTAAACTTTGTTGTAAATAAGCTGCAAAAGCCAGACTTTTCTCATCTATTTGTTGAAAACTCAAACATTTACCCATACTCGTAAAAGCAGGTAACGGTGCGAAGTAGTTAAATGCGTGTTCAAATAAGGCGACAAGTGATTGATGAGATAATGTATCAATTTCCGCAGGTACGCCCGAAGGGTAAGTTTTTAGCCAAATTTTGTCCACCTTGAACCTCCTTTATTACCGTATGTATATTTTATACATGCAGTATATCTACTGTCTAAAATAGTTTAAACTTGCATTCACATTTTTTGTTTTATTGGTGTTCTATAAATATGTCAACACATCACTTAAATTTATCCCTTTTAGATGATGATAGCGCAGAAGTACCCGAAGCAGTACAGCGTGTAGGACAGGAAACTGTACAAATCATTTGGCAAACCGCCTATGATAAGGTGTATAAAGAGGCGTTACATATTCAAGAAAATTTTCTTTTTAAAGAAAAAGAAGCCCAAGCACAGGTACAAAAAGCCTTTGCACATGTGGAAGACTGCAAAATAGAAATTAAACGCTTAAAGGAAATTGTAGAACGTTTAACGCGGGAAAACCAATCCTTGCATGTTGAACATAACCGTAAAATAGGTGAAATCAAAACCTTACAAAGCCAAAATGGTGAGTTGGAGGATAAAGCAGCTCAAAAAGAATTGGAAGTCAGAAAACTACAAGAGAATATTGGGCGTGTTAGTGAAAAATACGAGATTGC